>Ga0208323_1000008_pt1 | contig 220080 bp, 185 predicted proteins | sample June2015DPH_10_1_2_FD_184703 | JGI IMG/M metagenome (GOLD analysis project Ga0208323, IMG submission 184703) | Peatland microbial communities from SPRUCE experiment site at the Marcell Experimental Forest, Minnesota, USA - June2015DPH_10_100... | ecosystem: Environmental > Terrestrial > Soil >... | reverse complement strand
TTTTCCGCTTCCTCCGAATGCGTATCTGCTTTCGATCTCATCTCCGCTCCTTTTGGGGTTAAGATGAGCCAAAAACCCTCTCTTCCTCAATCGCTGCAAACTGTCCAACTTGTGCTGACGGGGAACAGCCAGGACGAACCTCGATGCGTTAGCGATCGCCTGCGCTACAGGGCGAAGCTGGCTATAGACATCCTTATCCTAGGTGTCAAAACGGAAATTCCGGCTTGGTTCGAGCGGACGACGCGCGAGTGAAGAACAAAGTTGTTGCGGACAGTGTCTACCGCTTCAAGGGTCTAGAACGTCCTGTGGTGATCGTTACGGACCTTTCGTTGCGTGGCCAGGAAGATGAAGTGACGCGGCGGGCTAAGATGAACGTGGCAATCACACGAGCTCAGTCGTTTCTGCGTATCATTGACACCTGGGAAGCGATTCGGAGGGAACCAGAGCTCAACGGCCTTTGCTCTTGAGAGAACCTGTCGATTCTTCGGCGCGAAACAATCGCGATAGGCGATTAGCCCGGATTTCCGTTTTCTAACTAATATGAAAACATTTCATTGACAAACAGTTGCGATTTCTCTACCAGTCGTGGACAGAACATCTCACGCACAGCCGGGACAAGCGGTTGAGACTCGCCGCGCCAATTGCGGCGCGACCCCATTCGGGACTCTAACCGGGAAGGAGCTTCGATGAGTACCCATTCAGCGCCTTGCGGGAGTCTCTTCGGCGGCCGCGGAATTGGACTGGCCGGCGGCATTCTGGTCGCAGCACTGCTGGGGCCGATCGCATTCGCGCCGGCTTCGGTCGGCGCCGCCGCCATCACGCCCGTGATGACATGCGCAGATCTGGCCAGCCTGTCGCTGGCCAAGACCCAGATCATAAGCGCGTCCGAGTTCATTAGCGCCAGCGGCAACTACTGCACTGTCATCGGGGTGATCGACAAGCGCGTCAGCACCCAGGATCCCGACCATTTCACCTACGGTATCGGATTCGAGCTCAACCTGCCCGATAGCTGGGTTGGCCGCTTCGAGATGGAGGGCGGCAGCGGCACCGACGGATCCGTCACAAGCCCGCAAGGAAGCGCCGGCACCGAACTGAGCCAGGGCTGGGCGGTCGCCGCGGATGACGGCGGCCACGAGGACGCACCCATAAACCCCGCGTTCGACTGGGCCGACGACGACGACAGCAATAAGGGAGGCACGGCTCATTTCGGCATCGATGAGCAGGCACGGGTGGACTACGGATACAAAGGCATCGAGCGGACCACGGCCATCTCCAAGCAAATTATCGCGCGATACTATGGCCAGGGTCCCCGATACTCATATCTGTGGGGCTGTTCGAATGGCGGACGCGATACGATAGTCGCGGCGTATCGAGACCCGGAGATGTTCGACGGCCTGGTGGCGGGAAATCCCGGCTTCGACCTGCCCCGCGCAGGGATCGCCGAGGCTTGGAACGAGCAACAGCTTGCGCCGCTCGCGACCGGCATGGACAGCAATGGCCAGCCTTTACTGCCGCCAACATTCCCGACGCAAGATCTGGAGGTTGCCTCGGCCGCGATTCTCAGCGCATGCGACGGGCTCGACGGGCTCGTCGACGGCATCATAGACGACTACACGGCATGCACTAATAAACTGGTCTACCCGGCGCTGGCGGCGTACACATGCAGCCCCGGCGGCGCCCATGGCAATACGCCGCACGGCGGCCAGTGCCTTACGGCGGCGCAGGTGGCCGCGCTGAAGCGGATCTACGCGGGTCCCACGAACTCGCATGGCAAGCCGCTCTACTCGAGATGGTTTTGGGACGCCGGCATTTGGGATCCGCTCTCGGAAATTGTCTTGGGCTGGGGAGCCTGGAACGTCGCTATCCCGCAATTGCCGCCGACCACCAACACGGCCAAAAACCTCACGCAAGGGGCCGGGGGGATTGCCATGGTCTTTACGACGCCACCGGTGGTGACTCCTGTTGCAGGTCCCGACTCCCAGGAGGCCTTCGCCTTCAACTACAATTTCGATACCGACGCGCCGAAGATATTCGCGACCACGTGCGGCTATCTGAAGAGTTCAACGGATTTCATGACCGGGACTCCCTCGGGGCCGTCCCCATTCCTTTTCCCGTTCCGCCATCGCGGCAAGATGATCATGTACGACTCGGTAAATGACGGCATCTTCTCGGGCGTTGACCTGATTAACTATTACAACAAGGTGAACCTGGCGATGGGTGGCCATGCGCAGGACTTCGCCAGATTGTTCATGATCCCGAACATGGCGCACTGTGGCGGCGGGCCGGCGACCGACAGCTTCAGCGCCAACGTCCTGACCGCGATTACGAACTGGGTGGAGGACGACAAGGCGCCGGATAAAATTATCGCCGCGAACACCAATACCTCTTCGCCGTTTCCCCGCGGTGCGCCGTTCGATCCCCGCGTTGCACAGAACTTTCCGACCGGGGGAACTCGCCCGATTTGCCCCTATCCGCAGCAGACCCGCTACAATGGTACCGGCGCCACGAAAGACGCGGCCAACTTCGTTTGCGTATCTCCCCCGTCCGCGGCGCCGCCACCTTGATCACGATGACGGTCATGGCCACGGTCATAGAGGTGGCGATGATTGAGTTGTAACGGCCGCGACAACCCAGCGATACTGAACACGGTGGCGGGCGACTGTGCCGCCCGCCACCGCTTTGCGAAGCGCAGTCCTGTCAATCGGCGCTAAATATGCTCGCATCGAGTGATAACGCCTAACGGAAAGCAGCCGGATATTGCGCGCTGCGGCGAAGGGCCCACGGAAGGCGCACCTAATGCGCTGTCGATTTTGTAAAAGATGAAAAAAGGTGTTTCACCAGCGTGTTCATTGATATCGACGACAACGAGCTGTTCCAGTGAGGCAGGATGAGATTGTCGGAGGACGCGGGCTTACGAAATTGCCTCCTTTGAAATTCCAATTGGCATAAAATTAGAGAGCGATGAAGAAAGCACTTATTGTTGTCTTGATTGTGGTCCTGAGGGGCGGGGCATGGGCGGCGACCTCCTCGCCGGGGAACGCGGCGCCGCTGAGAGTGGTCATTTACGTCGACCCGCCGTTCGTCGCCAGAACCTCGACTGGCTTTGGCGGCTTTGCAATTGAGCTATGGGAAACGATTGCGGCGGCGAAAGGCTGGAAGATCGAATACGTGGAAGCCAAAACGCTGCCGCAACTAATAGACATGGTGAGCGAAGGTCAGGCGCAGGTAGGGGTGACCGATCTTTTTATCACCAGCAGTCGTCTCAAGAAAATAGATTTTTCCCAGCCCTACTTTGAATCCGGCCTTCAGGTGATGGTCAACTCCAACCGGGGAGCCGGCCTTGCTGAACTTTTCAGGGGCCTATATGAATGGGGCCACATGCGAATCTTCGCCATCGCGTTCGGCGCCATGATTGTAGCGACACTTGTACTGGCGATTTTCGACCGCAGACTGGACCCCGAATTTCCCCGTGACTGGCTGAGCGGATTGGCGGAATCATTCTATCACGTCATGTCGACGTCCGCGGCCGGCAGTTCATCTCACAAACGTTTGATACCCGGACCTATCGGCCACTTGCTGGCAGGGATCTTTCTGGCGTCCGGCGTGATCGCGATCGCTTACATCACATCGAGTATGACCAGTGTGATGACGATCGACAAAATCCGCGGTCATATAGTCAGCTTTCAGGATTTAGCGGGAAAAAAGGTGGGTAGCATCGCGGGCAGCACCGGCGAGGCCTACTGCGAATCCGCAGGGCTTGACACGCAGACTTTTGACGCCCTCCAGGGCGCCGTTCAGGCGCTCACGGAGCGCCGGATTGATGCGATCGTGTACGATTCGCCCATCTTGCGATACTACAACAAACAGCATCCCGAGCTGCAGCTCAACGAGGTTGGCTCTGTGTTCGAGCCCCGGCAATACGGATTTGCTCTGCCGTTGAACAGCCCGATTCGCAGGGCGATCGATGAAGAACTGCTCAAACTAAGCGAAGATGGGTACACGAACAGCCTCAATCGGAAGTATTTCGCTGATACCAAATAGACTAGTCAAAGGGCCGTGCGCGCGGCTGGCGCGGGAGCAAGAGAAAACCTGTTGCCCCGCTTGGGGCGTGAAGCGCCGCATCTGCGTACGGCTCGACAAATTAAAGCGCTCGAACTCGTTGAGGGTCGATTTCCAGGGTGCGCGAGTGACTTCCGATGGTGGTTTGATTCTGGCGCGCGAGCTTGACGAACGTCTGGGCTTGAGCGCGCTCATGCAGCGGCACTTGACCGATTCGCGCCGGGGCAAGAACACCCAGTTGCCGCTGGCCGATCTGCTGCGGCAGTCGATATAGAGCCGATTGGCGGGGTATGAGGATGTCAACGACGCCGAGCGCCTCTCCCAAGATCCGGCCTTCCGGCTCATCGGGTCACAGAAGATATGGGAGCGCGCGGCGGCGTTGACTTCGTGCTTGCACTCGTTTGAGACGGTGTCTCCACGCGCGTAAAGTAACTATTTGTTTCCACTTCCGATGACAAAGGAGTTCGTGCAGTTGAATAACATTACCATTGTACGGCCGCTGTTCCTGGTCCTTGCCCTGACGCTGCTCGCAGGATTCGGCGGCTCATTCGGTGCCAATGCAACAGCGGCGTCAACTCCCGCTCCGCTGAGCGCCGACAACCTCAACCTGATCTTCGTGGTAAGCGAGGATTTGGCTTACCAAGCTCCCGGGGACCTCAATCCAGCCACGGCAAACCTCACCAATCGGGGTCTACAGCGGTCGCTCCGGATGGCCACGTTCCTGCGACGGCGCGTACTGGGGAGCAAGAATGTAACCGGCATCTATGTGCTCGAACCGATGACCCATTTGCAAACCCCCAGCAATTACCCCGATATGGCGGCGCCTGAGACCATTCAGCAGTTCGCCCTTCTCAACCAGATCACTCTGTCCAGCGTGCTCCCTCCCGAATATTTCCCATATACCGGCAACAGCTACCCACTCAATGTATCGTATGCGCCAGGGTCGGTACCGACCGGAGTTGCTACGCCGACAGCATACTGCCCGAATTGCCAGGGTCTCGATTTCAACGATCAGGAAGACAACAACGAAACCCTGGTAGCCGGTATTGTCACGGCAGAAGTACCGGGCTTTTATGTCTTCTCAGCGCCTTGGGAGACCACCAAGGCGCTGCTGGCAAATATCAACGATATCGAAGATTATAACCTGAGTCTTCCGGCGAGCTATCAAGGGCCGAACTATATTTATGCGATCTCGATCACGCCGTCGGGAATCCCGCGCTTGATCACCTACAACAGCCATGTAAACCCGGGTTCGAAATACCCTGCGCTGCCCGCGCCGAAGCCGAAGATCGGCACTCAATGCACGGGACAGGCGCCTTTTAGCCTTGACGTGACCGGCGGCGATGACCACGCCGTGGTTCCCCAGGGAATCAACACCAACGAGACCCTTTACATAGTTCGGCACGCAGACGCGCATCCGCTGCCATATTGGAGCGACGGCAACTATGTCTGCGCGGGGCAATGGCGCGCGCTGGATCTCCCGAACGCGCTGCGCGGCAAAGTCAACCCCGGCGTGGTCTATTCGAGCGACCCCGCTCAGACCAGCCTAGGCACAGAGGGTTTCTCGTGGTCGGGTGTTGCGCCGCCATTGACTGTCGAACCATATGCAATCGCCAATAACCTGCCCTTTGATCTGGCCGCGAGCTTCAATCTCTCCGACGAGAATGCGTGCCAGGAATCCAGCGATTTTTTCTTCGGTACTCACCTCACAGACGTCACCAGCCCCGGCCTTTCCAATCAGACCGTGCTATTGGGGTGGTCGTATCAATTCATCCAGCCGATGGTAAATTCGTTGATCTCGAGCTATTTCCCGCCCAACACCTGCTCACAGGTGCCCAGCCCCTGCCCACAGGCGCCCGCTTGGCCGAGTACCGACTACGACACTGTCTGGACGGTGAAGCTTGACGCCGAGGGCAACTTGACGGTGAACAATATGAAGTGCGAAGGCATCGACTCCGCGAAGCTGCCGGCCACGTGTCCTCACTTCTGACCGTCTCTACGGCGGCGGTGATTTATGAGGGCAACACACAAGCGCAAGGTTGAAGGGTCGGTCGGCTACGCGCGGCGCAACTTCATGGTGCCGATCCCTCATGCGGCCAGCTTCGCTGAGCTCAACGCGCAGATATAATCACGCGCCGAGTCAGGCATCGGCGCGTGATTTAGAAGACCATTGAGCGCGTCATTCCCAATGGTCAACCGCGACCGTGACCGCTCTCATGTCCGCCGCCTCCGTGTCCACCACCCGCATGCGCTGCAGATGCACGGCCATTGCCACCGACCGAACGACCACCACCGAATGAACGACCACCAGCGCGTGCATTGCCACCGACATTATGTCCGCCGGCGAACGCATGTGCGCCGCCATAGACGCCATGATTCAAGCCACGGTCGGCATAGAAGCCGTGATTCCAATCATGGCCACCGCCCCATCCGCCATTCCCGCCCCAAAGAGCAGGTTCATACACAGGGTGTCCGCCGCCATACGCGTACGACGGACCCAAGCCGATGCCGGAATATGCACGAGGTCCGTATCCGCCACCGTAGCCGTATCCGGGAGCCAAGCCGTAGCACCCTTGAAGCGCCAACATTCCAAGCGCTAGAAGAGGCGCGCCCAATGACATCAAAATTTTGCGCCTCATTTTCATTTACCTCACTTATTAAGACGTCGAATCAGAGCTGCTCGATACAGTCGCAAATGAGGGCTGAGTCGTTGCGATCATCGTCTTCAAGGAACGCGAGCAGCGAGCAAAGCCTGCGCGAACAGCGCGGAACAATTTCCTGAACGTTTATTCAGATTGTCAAAGCAGGAATTCCTTTACGTTCTCCATCCCGGAGGAAAACGGGCGCCGCATCGTGGGTTAGGCTCGCCTGACCAGGTGAGCGCGCGGCGCGGACATCAAACGGTGACAGTGGTCCCACGATAGTAATGCTGCAAGATTTCTGTGTAAGTCTTGCCCTCATTTGCCATGACTGCCGCGCCGATCTGGCATAGGCCGACACCGTGTCCCCAGCCGGCTCCTCTCAAGAGAAAGCGGCCAGACTCTTTGTCTACGACGAATGCAGAGCTGTAAAGATGCGTGCCCGATAAAGCGCGGCGAATTTCCAGTTCTTTACCGATGATGATGTGGTCGCGTTCCCCGGTGATCTTCAGCCGATATATTCGGCCTGAAGGTCCGCGCGCGAGCGCCTGCACGTCGCGAATCGGACCAAGATCCGCGCCAAGCCTGGATCTGATCAGATCGGCGAGTTCTTCGGGCGTGTACGCGACCCGCCAGCGATAGAAATCTCGGGTCTCCTGATCGAATCCCGGGAGAACGCGTGAGAGAAGCTCCGAATCGTCCGCATTGCAGTAAGCCGGCGGGCTTGAGCGTATCCATGTCTCAGGACTGTAAGAGCATGATTGCGCCGGACCGTCGTAGATAGATTCAAGATAGGGAATATCTTCATCTTCCCAAGCGGTCGCATAGCGCTCGGTTATTCCGCCGCAGCATTTGGAAAACCGTGCGTCGCAGATAGTGCCCTTGTAACGGAGAAACTCGCCGGCCGTGGCGCGAACCGCTTCGGCTGCGGCTGGAGAGAATGCTTTCGTGATGCCCTGATACCGCTGGCAGTGGTCGTCGGCACACACATCGAAATCCGGATGCGCTTCGCGGCCGTACCAGCGAAGGATTTCGTGAGAATTGAGACGCTGCCCTCTCCCGGAGCGAGAGGGATTTGCTTTAGGAAACCACAGCCAGCTGCGCGAAATCACCGCGTGAGCTTTCAGCAGTTCGAGCGGACAGAACGCGCTCATCTCGGATGAAATCACGCTCGTGACGTAGTCTTCGAGCGGAACATCATTGATCACCGTCAGCCCGGCCTCTAGTTTCATGAGGCGAAAAACCCCGCGGAATACCTGGCGCTCCTTGCGTTCCCAATGAAATCCGATTCCGATCGTGACGTCGTTCAGCGCAAACGCGCACGATGCCAGATCCGACGGAGTGAGCGTAACTTCAGAAATAAATCTGTAGCGCCCGGGGGTGTATGGCTTGCCGGAAGTATCCGTAAACGTACCCGTCAATTCGACTTCGGCAGCGGATTGTCCTTCGATCAGCCCTACCAATACGTTCAACGCTCACTCTCCAGCTTGCCGGCGATTTCCTGAAACTGACCGTCAGGTAAAGTGACCTCTCGAAAAATTGCGGCGATGGCGTCACCCGTGATTCTATCGAAATGCTGTGCCAGCGGCACGACAAATATTCCACACAAATCAATCGATGCCGGACTGACCGTCAGTTCGCCCCTATGAAAGACCTCTGGCCGGTGTTTTCCTCGCGGAAACAGATATGTGACCCACTCCCCTCTCTCATGAAAGACCGCGATGTTGACCAGCGGTTCTGCCCGTTTGCCCGTCGTTTCCGCGAGCAGATCGATGGCACGATCCATTCGATGGATCAAAGCAGATCGATCCCGCCCACGAAGCAGGAACACATTTCTTCCGTAATTTGGAACAGTGACGCCAGTCAGTCCAGCGGTGTCCTTCTCGATCGGAAACAATCGTCGCGAGCCTGCCTGAAAGTGCATGTGGTCTGGTGCGGATGCTCCGCATTCCGGACCGTTATAGACGACGAAATATCCAGGGAGGGCTGCAGCAATGTCGAGCATATTTCCGAACTGGTTAGCGATGCGCTGCAAGCCGTGTTCTCGGTGAGCGATTGTCAGGTGATGATCCACGATTGGAAACGGATTGCAGTAGATCGTGAAGTCCTCATCGAACCGCAGACCCTCTTCCTCCGAAGGCAGATTCCCCGCACATAGGAAGCAGGGACGTTTCGCAACCGACTCCCGGTCGACCGACGCCGTTGTGCTAGCCATACGATGGGGAATGTGACGGATGAAGATGTCGAACCAATCGATCCGTACCGGCCGTGTCTTCGCCCGCGCAAGGCCTTCAACGCCTTTCGCGAGCTGCGGCCATGCCCGCGCCTGCCGTTTGAACAGTTCTTCTATTTCGTGGATCATTCCCGCATCCGAACCTGAATCTCGATAGTTCGGAGCCAGTCCTTGTACAGATCGTATCGATTCGCAACCTCGAGAGGCAGCGCGCTATCGCTATTGCCTTCCCAACGGCGGCAAAGATAGAGGGACTCGTAGATCCGGGCGATCTCGTAGTCACGGCTGATCCGCAACGCTACGGCGTAATCCTCGCCATAGCTGACATTCGGAAATCCGATACGGCGCAAAACCGAGGTATTGAATGCGCGCGGCGCGCCGAGACCATTGACACGGAGTGCATTGTTTCTTCCGTTCTCGCGACTCCACTCGCGATGGTCGATTAGACCGGGCGGAATCTCTTTCAAGGAAAAATCGACCATCGTGTAGGAGCCTATGACCATCGCATAAGGTCCGGCTTCAATTTCTGCAACAATCCGGCGAAGGACGCCTTCATTGATGTACAGGTCGTCAGAATCAAGTTGGATGGCGTATTGTCCGCATTCCCTTGAGTAAATCGCCTCGTTCCAGCACCCGCCGATTCCAAGGTCCCGGCTTTCGGGAACGATGTGCTTAACACGCGAATCGCTAATAGCGCGCAGGATTTCTGTCGTGCGATCCGTCGAATGGTTATCAACGACGATCACATTGAATTCGAAATCGGCGCTCTGGACGAGGGCGCTTTGAACGGCGTCGAGAATTGTCCGCTCGCGATTCCGGACCGGGATCATGACGCTGGCTTTTACTGGAAATGTTTCCGCTGCGGCTGGAACTTTCTCGAAGTGCGGCTGCAACCAGGCGCCGATTCGTTTGAGATGCGCCGTCGCGATGCGCTCCATTTCGATTTGGTAATCGCGATTGCGCGGATCCACATAATCGAATTGCTTTTGACCCGTCGGCCGCGCATCAATCATCGACGCGCTGTACAACGGTTCGGGAATCCGCACGATAGCGTGTTTTTCCGAAATCCTTAACCGTAGGTCGTATAGTCCTCCCCATTTCCAGGTGCTGTCGATTCCTGACTGACGCGCAGCCCGAACCGACACACCGACTACCGGGCCAAAGTCGAAACTGTCGCGGATGCTCCCGCTTTGATAGTCGATACGAGGATGGCTTACTGCGTCGGCATAAACCCAGCCGCCGCCGGTTTCACGTATGACCTGCGCCATTCGATCGAACATGCGCGGTCCGGGCTCGATGTTTACGCGCGGATCACCGAGAAAGAGGACATCGGAATCGGCAGCGTCGAGGAGTCGTTGAATACTTGCGGACGAGTAGTCCTTTGGATGGACGATGTTCACACTCCACCCCGCCGCGTCATCTTAGCTACTGACTGCAATGCGTCGCGTCACCCTTGCGGCCGCACGACAATGACGCCAGCCATCCGATTTGCCTTCAGAAACTCGCTCAATTCCTGTTCCACGACAGAGCCCTGGCTGCGCGACGCGTGGCGCATGAAAACTTTTTTGCCATCGCGCACGATGATTCCAGCATGAAACACATCGAGATTCTTGCGTGTCGACGCAAAAAAAATCAGGTCACCGCTTTGCAGATGCGGTTCGAGCCGTGGTACTGCCGGCTTCGGTACACATTTGACGCGAGTCCGCTGTGCAGCGAGTCCAGGTACAACATTCAGAACGCGTTCCCTGCTGAGTATCGGGACAGTCGGCATTGAAACCGGCCTGATTATCCCTTCGCGTACATTGTTGCGAATCCAGAGTGTCATATAGTGATTCCGCCGTTCCCATTGAATGCGGCCTCGTTCATACCGAATCCTTCGCAGCCACTCGGTGAAGTCATCAACGTTGGAAGCGCGGGCGAGCGCTACAATTGTTTCAATGTACGTGACACAGTCGAATCCATCGAGGGAAGCCGTGAACACTTCGACTGTGTCGGCCGATCCAATCAGCGGATTTGGTTTGTAGGAATGTCCAAGGAAGTGGCGGGAAAGAACGTCAATTCGGCTACCGGCGGAACGATCATGCTTCGTTTCCGATAGAAGCTGCTCCACGCGCCGCCGGCTGAGACCTCGTGGTTGCGCGTGCTTCATCAGAATTTCACTCTACCACGCGCTTTCGACCTGTTCAGGCGTGGCCCATTTCGGCCTGATCCGGATCGAGGACCTACGACTCGGGGCCTGGCGGCTCTATTAGCAGTGCGAATCCATCGGCATCATGAAAATCCGGTTTGTCGGCCGGATGGCGAAGCGCCCAGTACGAAAGCCCATCGCTCGCCTCGATGACCGCCGAGAGCCCGATACGGAGGGAAGCACGCGGGTGGATGGCAGACAGGCCATCGAGCCGGACAAGGGTGTCCAGCTCAAGCCGACTGCCAGTAGAGCGCACGGCAATGTGCGGGCGCATCATTTCGTTCGCAACAGGACCGCCGTTGCGATAGCCGCTAAAGGCGTAGACGGCCCAATCCCCCGACGGCGCGAAGTTGAACTCGTGGTACTCCGGTTGCCCTTCCACCGCGATGAAGGCCTCGAAGCAGGTGTGGCGCCAGAGCTGTGTAGCGATGCGCGGCATGCCCGGCGGAGAGACCTGGATTCGGGGAATATCTCCGTCGAGGCGGAAGGTCATCTGGAGTTCAGCGCTGGCCGAGCGGCGTACGAGCACCCCAATGGCGTGCACCGTCTCAGCGCGTGTCGACGGGTAGCACCTGAGATCCATCCAGCGTTCGACAGTCATGACAGGCTCGGTGGCCGCAGCGAGATTGCTCTCCGATCGCAATATCGAGTCAATCGTGTTCGTGTGCGGAAAGCGTGGCGTCCGATGATACGACGCCAGCAGACAGCTTTCCCAGTTCGGTTTCGGAAGTTGGGCTACGCTTTTCGGTCATAGACTTGCGCCGAACACAGCGCACAGGTTCAGGTTGCCTGAATCTGCGCCATTCGCCCGCTAACGTCAAACATCCTCTCCAGGCTTTGAAGTATTCGGTAGTCACAGCCGTCACTGGACCACAACGATAGAGAGAGGCAAGATCCGATCTGACGTTCCAATGCGGAGGCGTCTTACCTATGATTGTCCCGTTAAAAAGCGATGATCAAAATCGTGAAATGTGCGACGATCGCAGCCGCTCTGGTCACGCTCGGCGTCGCGCGAGTCGGCTTGGCTGCGGAAGTGATTGACACTGCAAAAATTATCGACCTCACCTACACCTTCGACTCCCGGACCATCTACTGGCCGACCGAAAAGGGCTTCGTCCATCAGTTCGAGAAAAATGGCGATACTCCTGAGCATTACTTTTACGCATCGGCAAATTACGCGGCGCCCGAACACGGCGGCACGCATACCGATGCGCCGCGCCATTTCAACCGCAATGGGATTACGCTCGACCAGGTTCCGCTCACCGATTGCATCGGACCCGCCGCGGTGATCGATTTTTCCGCGCGCGCCGCCAAGGACCCCGACGCGATGCTCAGCGTCGATGACATCAAGGCATACGAAGCCGCTAACGGCCGGATTCCCGACGGTGCGATCGTCGTCGCGCGCTCGGGATGGGGCAAATATTGGCCCGACAAAAAACGCTACATGGGCACCGACAAGCCCGGCGACGTTGCCGGCCTGCACTTTCCGGGCTATTCGGCCGAGGCCGTGGATTTTATTTTGAAGAACCGACACGTCGTGGCAATTGCGATCGATACCGCGAGCATGGATCCCGGCAACTCGAAGGATTTCCCGGTGCATCGGCTCTGGCTCGGCGCGAACAAGCCCGGCTTCGAAAACCTGGCCAACGCGGAAAAATTGCCGGCCAGGGGCGCGACGGTATTCTGCATCCCTATGAAAATCGGCAGCGGGACCGGCGGGCCGACCCGGATTTTTGCCGCGATGCCATAACCCTTGCGGCAACCGGAGAAGATGAATATTCGTTTATAACGCGCGACAATTTCGGACATGGGTAGGAATTCCATGCTAAACTCCATGTCGGAAGTGGTTGATCGCCCACGCAGAAGGTAGAAAACTAGCGACGGCCAAATGAACTCGCCCGCTGTTGGCGGGGAATGCCGCAGCCCTTGGCAGGCATGAAAACAAACTGCTCCCTGTGGAAGGAGGAAGCTCGTGCGGACAAATGTGGCGTCGATAATTAAAGGTCTGCTCGTGGCGATTGCGATCGTGGCGGTCATGGGATGCTCGGGAGAGCCACTCTCGACACGTGAGAAGGGCACGTTCATCGGCACGGGACTCGGAGCCGCAACCGGCGCGATCATAGGTGCCGCTGTAGGTAACCCGTTGGCGGGTGCGGCAATCGGCGGCGGCATCGGCGCACTTGGCGGATACGTGGTCGGCAACGAGATGCAGAATCAGGAAAACGCCAACGCTCAAACCCAGACGCAAATTCAATCGCAGCAAAAGCAGATCCAAAATCAGCAACAGCAGATTCAGAAATTGAAGAGTCAGAGCGAGACCGAATAGCGGGCTGAGAAGGATTATGCGCAAACATGCAATTGCGACAGGTACGTTCGCCGTTGCCGCGCTTTTCCTTGCCGCCGGATGCTCCGGGTCGCCGATGTCCACGCGTGAGGAAGGCACTCTGGGCGGTGCGGGAATCGGCGCGGCCGCCGGCGCGATTATTGGCGCCGCGGTCGGCGCACCGCTGGCAGGCGCTGCAATCGGCGCCGGACTCGGAGGAGTTACAGGCTTCGCGGTCGGCAACGCGATGCAGAACGATCAGAACGCCAACCAGCAGACCCAGGCGCAGATCCAGCAACAGCAACAGGAAATGGAACAACAGCGTCAGCAGATTCAGCAATTGAAGGCACAGCAGGAAACCGAATAGCTCGGCTGACGTATCAATTATTGGACGATGGAGATTCTCATTATGCGCAAAAGTGTTGGAATAATCATGAGTTTGGCGCTGGCGGGAACGCTCGTTCTTGCAGGATGCTCGGGGCAGCCGCTCTCGACTCGTGAAGAAGGCACCCTCGGCGGCACGGCGTTGGGCGCAGGTGGCGGTGCGCTTATCGGGGCGGCTGTCGGCCATCCTCTCGCGGGTGCCCTGATCGGCGGTGTTCTGGGCGGTGGTACGGGCTATGTAGTCGGCAATTCGATGCAGAATCAGGAAAACGCCAACGCACAGACCCAGCAGCAGGTGCAGCAGCAACAGCAAGAAATCGAGAATCAGCGTCAGCAGATTCAACAGCTCAAATCGCAGTCGGAAACCGAGTAATCGGACAGCGAGATCGGCCGAAAAGGGCGGTGCCGCATTCGGCGCCGCTCTTTTTCTTTCTCAGCCGGCCTGATTCACGCAGGCTTGCACAGCTTGCATGCCCTCAGCCCGGCGTGTCCCGCGCACTTGGCATCCGCGAAGATCAGCATCTTTGCTGGATCCGCGCGCCGCGCCGCCGAGCAGTCGGGTCGGCAGAAGATTCCGGTGCGTCGATGCCCCATCACGGCGCGCGACGGCAATCGCAGGTCGCGCCCGACTTCGAATCCCTCCGCGCGCAGCAGCTTAATTTTGTTATCCACGCCGCCGCCGTAATTGCCGATCGTTCCGTCGGAGCGAATCACACGATGACATGGCACGAAGATCGGCACCGGATTCGACGCCATCGTGTTGCCGATCGCGCGCTGGCTGTCGGGCTGTCCAACCGTCGCGGCCAGCCCGTGATAAGTGATCACCGCGCCGGGCGGGACTTTTCGAAGCGATGCGTACGCGCGGCGCTGGAAGTCGCTCTCGACCAGGCTCAAGTCCACCGGATGCGCCATCGCACTGAAGTCGCCCTCGAACACCCGATCGATTTCCGCGCCGATCCGGCGGGCACTCGCTTCATTCTCGATCAGGTCGAACTTCTTGCGCAGCATCGCGAGCGTTCGCTCCGCTCCGTCTATGAAAAGAAAGTGAATCGCCGCGAGGCCGCGGTCGCTCTCCGCGATCAGCAGACGGCCAAGTGGCGACGAAATCACCCCGACCCGCGCTTGCGGTCGCCGCAGGAGCTTCATCGCGCGCTCGATGCGAGGCCGCGTCTGTCCGATCATTGCGTCGAGCATCCGGTCGTCGATCGGCGCACTCTCCTTCACTTGCGTCGCCATTCGATTGGTCTTCATCTTAATTACTCGTCCAGCCTGAGTTTCTTCAGCGCCTGATAGACGCTTGCCCGCGCGCTCTCGGCCGAGCAGTTCAGCGCCACACCGATCTCCGTATATTCAAGCCCCGCGAACTTGCGCATCATCAATGCCTGACCCTGCTTGCCGGGCAGCCGCGAGATGGCTCTCTTCAAATGAAGCGCGCCCTCGGGTCCGCCATTGAGGTGATTCGGCGCGTTATCGGCCGGCATTGCGCCGTCCGCAGTCTCGTTCGCGATCACACGCCCGCGGCGCATCCTGTCCCGCGCGCGATTGCGGCACAGGTTCGATGCGATTCGAAAAATCCACGGCCGCAGTCCGTCTTCCGATTGAAGCCGGGGGTAGGAGCGATAGGCGCGCAGCCACGTCTCCTGGAACAGGTCCATCGCATCCTCGCGATCGCCGGTCGAGCGCATCAGGAAGCGCATGATCTCGCGTTCCATGCTTTTCACCGCCTCTTCGAACGGCGGCGGCAACTTGAGACTGAACGTGGGCATCGTGTTTTGTCAGGCCAGGCTGGCCAGCGAAGTCGCCAAGTACCACAGCGTGATTGATCCGAAAACCGCTCCGACGATCTCTTCGAGGATGCACGCCTGCGTGAGGCTCGCGCCATCGCCGATCTCACGCTCTGCACCGCGCGCCGCAACTTCGGTGAAGCACGCCTCATCAACCTGGATAATCGGTATCATGGTTTTATGCTCCTGATGACTACAACCCCGCTCGAGCCGGTTCGTGAATTGAGCCGGGTCGCGCCGATGCCGCCGGTCTGCAACCGGTTCGCTGCATTTGATGCGGGCCGCGATCCTGCCATGATCCTGCTGGCGCGGAGCCTCGACTACTCAGCGATCGCGCGGAGGTCTCTATGGATGCGACTGTCTGGATCGCGCTGTGGGCAGGTTTGTTCCTGGCCAGTCATCTGATCATATCGTCGTCTGCCGTTCGATTTCGGTTGATCAGTGCGGTCGGCGAGCAGCGCTATCGCGGCATCTATTCGCTAATCGCGTTCGCGACGCTGGGACCGCTGATCTACGAATTCGCGCGCAACAAGCACGCCGGCCCCTTGCTTTGGGCTTTGCGGGCGGCGCCCCCGATTCGAGGGCTTGCGTGGTTGCTGATGTTGGCAGCGCTCATTCTGTTGGTCGGGAGTTTCATCACTCCGAATCCGGGCACAATGGGCGCGCCGGCGGGCGGGAGTGAACCGCGCGGACTCCTCAAGATCACACGGCATCCGTCTTTTGTTGGATTCAGCCTGTTTGGAATCGCGCACATGCTGATGAACGGACGGGCCGGCGACGTGATTTTCTTCGGGCTGTTTCCTGTGCTCGGAATCATCGGCGGGATGCATCAGGACCGGCGCAAGATTCGCGAACTTGGCGATCGCTATCGCGAGTTCGTCGCGAAGACATCGTTCGTGCCGTTCGCGGCGCTAATCGGCGGGCGCGTTCGATGGGCCGGCGATGACATGCCGTGGGCGGCGATTGGCGTGGGCGTAGTACTGGCCGTTGCAATCGTCGCGCTGCATCCGATGATCTTCGGCGGCCATCCGCTTGGTTAGGCGGGTCGCGCTGGCGTTTTCACGGGTGGCGGGAGCCTGAACAGGCGGGCGGCGTTCGCAATCACCTGGGCGCCGAGCGCAGCGGCGTCAACGCGCCGAAGATTCGCGAGTATTTCGAGCGTGCGACTGACGTAGGCCGGCTCATTGCGCATCCCGCGATACGGCTCGGGCGCGAGATAAGGTGCGTCCGTCTCCACCATCACTCGGTCATCGGGAACGATCGACGCGGCCTCGCGAACCGATGCGGAATTTTTGAACGTGATGATGCCCGAGAACGAGATGCACAGTCCCAGCGCGAGGAACTCGCGCGCCGCGTTGGAATCGCCCGTGAAGCAATGAATCACGCCGCCGCGCGGTGGAACCCCGCTCTCGCGCACGATCTCGACGAGCCCGCGCTCTGCGTCGCGGCAATGAATCACGATTGGCAGGTCGAGTTCGGCGGCGAGCGCAAGATGCGCACGCAATGACGATTCCTGCGCTTCGGCCGGCGAGTGCATGTAATGGAAATCGAGTCCGCTCTCGCCGATCGCGACAACTTTTTTCGACGCGGCGAGGTCGCGCAACTGTGCGATTCGTTCGGGCGTGCAATCCCTAGCGTCGTGGGGATGCACGCCGACGGCGGCGAAGACATTTGGGTGACGCTCGGCGATTGCGACGGTCAATCGATCGTTTTCGATCGGTCCGATCGCGCCGACCGAGATGATCTGAGCCACGCCGGCGCTGGACGCGCGCGCGATCACCGCTTCGAGGTCGCCGCGGAACTTTGCGTCGGCGAGATGGCAATGCGTATCGACAACCGTTGTCATTGAAATTGAGCGTGGATTCCGGAGCGTGCACGGGGGTCAGGCGCGGGCTTTCTTGTCGATGCGCGGGAACAGCGGCGTCGTCGGATTTACGCGATGCCCCGGCTTGATGCCATCCCCATATGGCGCGCGCGCGAGTTTCTCATCGACATTGAGCAGGCCGAGAATCTTTTTCGACGTTACCGGCATGAACGGCTCGAGGATATCGGCGACGACACGCAATCCCTCGACCAGGTTGGCCAGGACTTGCGCGACCCGCGGCAGATTGGCGGGATCCTTGGCGAGCGTGAAGGGCGAGGTTTCAACTATGTATTTGTTGGCCGCATCGAGGGCTTGCCAGATGGCTTCCAGAGCGCGATTGAACGCGAGTTCCTCGACCAGGGGCGCCACCTGCGCCGGCAACGAAGCGAACGTGTCATGAAGCGGAATATCGAGCGCGTCGGTGCCCCTGCCCGGCGCCGCCGTGATCACGCCCTCGAAGTATCGCGCCGCCATCGAGAGCACGCGGCTGGTCAGGTTGCCGAGGTCGTTGGCCAGGTCCGAGTTGTAGCGATCGATCACGCGCTCCTCGGAGAAGTCGCCGTCGAGGCCATAGGTGAATTCGCGCAGGATGAAGAAGCGCAAAACGTCGGGGCCGATGTTTTTCTGATAGGCGACGGGGTCCTGCGTGTTGCCCGAGCTCTTCGACAGCCGCGCGCCGCCGAAATTCATAAATCCGTGGACGTTCAGATGACGATAGATCGGCAAGCCGACCGCCAGCAGCATCGCGGGCCAGTACACAGCGTGCGTCTTGAGGATGTCCTTGCCGATGAAGTGTTCGGTGACCGGCAGGATTGCGGTCAATGACGCGTCTTCCGTGTTCGGCAGCTCGCTCATGTAGGCCCATAAGGCGTCGTACCAGACGTAGGTGACGTACTTGTCGTCAAACGGCAGCGTGATACCCCAATCGAGGCGCGCCTTGGGACGCGAGATGCAAAGATCCTCGAGCGGTTCGTCGAGCATCCGGAGCGCCTCGTTGCGATAGCGCTCGGGCCGGATGAAATCGAGATTTTTCTCGATGTTTCGGCGGATGGTCTCGCGGTATTTCTCGAGCTTCAGGAAATAGTTGCCTTCCTTGATTGTCTCGACGGGCCGATTGTGCACCGGACAGATGTTGCCGGGCAGCAGTTCTTTCTCGGTATAAAAGCGCTCGCATCCCACGCAGTAGAGGCCTTCGTAGTCCTTGAAGTAGATGCCGCCGGATTCGTAAGTGCGCGCGAGCATCTTCTGCACGAACGCCTGATGCACGGGGTCGGTGGTGCGGACAAAGATATCGTAGCTGATGTCCAGCCCGGCCCATCCTTGTCGAAAGAGCGCGCTGATTTTGTCCGCGAATGCTTTCGGATGGAGTCCCATCGCGTCGGCGGCGCGCTTGTTTTTGTCGCCGTGCTCGTCGGTGCCGGTGAGGAAGGTGACGTTGGCGGGGCCGAGCTTGCGGCGCTGAAAACGCGCGAACGCGTCGGTCGCCAGCATTTCGTAGGCATGGCCGACATGGGGCGGGCCGTTGCTGTAGATGATCGCGCTCGTGATGTGGATGCGGTTTTTCGCCATCAGGAGATCGAGCATAGCGGGAGACTCGGCGCCGTGCGACTGGCGGGGGCCATCGCCACCGGCGCCCGAGCCAGGAAGAGAAGATGCAGGCGGCGTTTACACTGTTTTTTTGAGGAGCTATCCAGTGGAATTGAACCGCGAGCATCGGGGCTGCAAAATCAGCATGAGCACAACAATGCAGTCCGGTTGCGATTCTGTTAGATAATGGTCCGCATGGAGGAATTGCCGCATGATCGTCGTCCATCACCTAAACGATTCCCGCTCACAACGTATCCTCTGGCTGCTGGAAGAGCTCGGCCTGCCGTACGAGATCAAGCCATACCAGCGCGATGCGCAAACCCGGCTTGCGCCACCGGAATTGAAGAAGGTTCACCCGCTCGGCAAGTCACCGGTCATCACTGATGGCGATCGGACCATCATCGAATCAGGCGCGATAATCGACTACCTGATACGCCGCCACGGCGGAGGCCGGCTGCAGCCCGCGCCCGAGACTCCGGCCTATGACGAGTACGTGCAATGGATGCACTATGCCGAAGGCTCGGCGATGCTGCCTCTGATGCTCAACCTTTATGCCACGCGCCTGGGTGAAGCGGCTGCCCCACTGATGCCGCGCATCGAGGGCGAGATTGCCAATCACCTCGCTTACATCGATAGCGCTTTGAAGGGCCGGCAGTTCCTGGTGGGAGACACCCTGACAGGCGCTGACATCCAGATGAGCTTCGTAGGCGAGGTGGCCGGCGCGTTCGGCAAGCGTGCGCAGTATCCCAACCTCGACGCGTGGACCAGGCGCTTGCACGAGCGGCCTGCCTACAAGAAAGCGCTGCAACGTGGTGGCGCGTACAGCTTTGCGAACTGAAGACGCGCCGCTGATCACGGATGCGATAGTCGGCAATCAGATCCCGCCGCCACTTCGGGACGTGAGGCGGTAAGGACGCTTGCTACTGCGGGCGCGAGGCGACCAAATCCTCGAGGGTAGCTTCGACGACGACGCCGCCTTCTTCCTCGCGCTGGATCAGCACGGTCTGCTTGAGGACGTTCTGGCGCACCACTCTGCCGTCGCCCTTGACGCATTGCACGCGCTTGCCGACGTTGGGCAGCGCGCGCTTGAGTTCGACGTAGCTGGCATATTCGTAGCGCAGGCAGCATTTTAGCCGCCCGCACATCCCGGCCAGCCGCGAGGGATTGAGCGCGAGGCCCTGCTCGCGCGCCATCTTGACCGTGACCGCCTCGAAGTCGCGCAGCCAACTGGAGCAGCACAGCTCGCGTCCGCATGGACCCATCCCGCCCGTGACTTTGGTCTCATCGCGGGCGCCAATCTGTTTCATCTCGACGCGAACGCGCAGCGTGTTGGCGAGATCGCGGACCAGGTCGCGGAAATCGACGCGGCCCTCGGCGACGAAATAGAAGACAACCTTGCGCGCGTCGAAGGTGTAGTCGGCGCTGACGAGCTTCATCTGGATGCGGCCCTCGCGAATGCGCTCGACGCACAGGCGGCGCGCGTATGCCTCACGCGAGAGGGTTTCCCGCTCGGCCTGGAAGTCATTGTCGGAAGCAATACGGATAACAGGGCGCAGCGAGGAAAGATCGATCGTAACCGCGGGTTCGTGCGGTTCGATCTCGACCGTGCCGACCCGGGTGCCGGCCTCGCTTTCGACCAGCACGCGTTCGCCGCGGCGCAGCGCCCGGTCGCCGGCCAGGAAATTATACAAATGACCGGCCTGCTGGAGACTTACGGCGACGATTTTCGGCATCGGTTGAGAGCCTTCAAATGGATCGATGTCAGCCACTATCTTCTACTCACCCCGCATCGCATGGCCGGCGATAGTCCACCAATTCTCAGCCTGCAGGCGCGGATTAGCATTCGCTTCGACCGCTTCGGTGGCGCGCACTGCCGCGTCGATACATTTCACCACCGCATCGACACCGAGGCTGTCCGCCAGACTCGCCAATTTCGGCCTGGAGTCGGGCGGAAACGCCACGAAATCGGTCTTGAGCAGTTTGTAGCATAGTATTTCTTCGAGGAGTCTTGCGAGTAGCTCGAAATTGCCGGCGGCGGCGTCGCGGTTGGCGAAGAACTCCTGCGCGAGAGACTGTGCGCGGGCGAAATCGATCGATTTTGCGGTACTGAGGGCGTCAAGGAGTTCTTTCATCGGCGGTTCATCGCCGTCGGCGAGTGCGATCGCATTTGCAGCGCTGCCGCGAGCCAGCAAAGCAAGCGCACTGGCGCGAGCTTTATCGTCGATGCCATGCGCGGCAAGGATAGCCTCCAGATCGGCGACCTGGAGCGCAGGAAATCTGACCGTGCGCGTGCGCGAGCGGACGGTGTCGAGCAGGGCGCGCTCGCTGGCGGATACCATGATGATAATTGCGTGGCCGGGCGGCTCTTCGAGCGTCTTCAGGAGCGCGTTCTGCGCCGGGATGTTGAGGCTCTCGGCGTCGTCGATAATTGCCATACGAACCGGCGAGCGCGACGGACGGATTCCCAACCGCGCAATCAATTCGCGGACCTGGTCGATCAGAACTTCGGTACGGCCAACGGGGCGCGACACGTAGGTGAAGTCCGGATGCACGCCCGTCGCGATTTGCACGCATGCAGAACAGCAATCGCATCTCGGCGTGTCCGCATCGGCGGCGCGCGCGCGCGTGCGCTCGGTCTGCGGCGCAAGGCGGACGGGGCATCGCGCGGGATTGCAGCAGAAATTCTCGCCGGGCGATCGCTCGCACATCAGGGCGTGGACGAGGCTGGTTGCGACCAGCGCTTTACCGACGCCGCGCGGACCCGCGAACAGGTAGGCGTGCGAAGGGCGGCTGCGCAATTCGGCCAGCAGCCGGCTTGCGAGTTCACGATGCCCGCGGATCGAATCTATCGGCATGGGGATTCAGTCATCGGCGGGCGAGCAGCTCGTCCACGGCGTGGCGGATGTCGGCGCTGACGGCGGCAACCGGACGGTCGGCGTCGATCACGACGACCCGCGCGGGCTCGGCCTTCGCGATCGCGAGAAAACCGTCGCGCACTCTGCGATGGAAGTCGGCGCGCTCGCCCTCGAAGCGGTCGGAGCCGCGGCCGGTTCCCATTGCTCGCGCGCGGGTGCGCTCGAGACCGGTCTCGACGGGCAGGTCGAGGACAATAGTCAGGTCGGGCGTCACGCTGTCGCTGGCGAGCCGGTTCAGCTCGCCGAGCAGTTTGAGATCGAAGCCGCGGCCGTGGCCCTGGTAGGCGGTGGTCGAATCCGAATAGCGATCGGAAATCACGATTTCGCCGGCGGCGAGCGCGGGCCGGAGTTTTTCGCGGACATGCTGCGCGCGATCGGCAAGGACCAGCAGCAGTTCCGCGGCTACGTCCAGCGAAACCGCGGGATCGAGAAAAATCGCGCGAATCGTTTCGCCGGCCCGCGTGCCGCCCGGCTCATGGGTGACCGTTACGCGGCGGCTGCCTTTGCGCAGCACGTCGCCCAGGATTGCGGCCTGGGTGGTCTTGCCGCTTCCCTCGACGCCTTCGAGCGTGATGAATACACCGCCTGCCATCAGTTAGTTGGATCGCAACGTTGCGCGTCCTTATCCGCCAAGATACCAGCGCGTCAGTTGCGGCTGGAAGAGAGCGAAAACGCCGGCCGCCAGCGCCAGATACGGACCGAACGGAACTTCGGTGCGAAGTATCGAGACGTCTGCTTCCTCCGGATCGGTCACCGGGTCGCCGAGCGGAGCGGGGGAAGTCGCGCCGCCGCCACTGAGCGCGAACGCGATTCCGCCGATCGCGCCTATTACCGAACCGAAAAACAAAGTGAAGAAAACTCCCGGCCAGCCCAGAAATCCACCGACCATCCCCAGCAGCCACACGTCGCCCAGGCCCACACCCTCGCGCCCGCGCACGAGCTGATAGAAATAGCCGGTGCCATACAGGATGCCGCCGCCAAGCGCGATTCCGACCAACGAACTCCTCCAGCCGACCTCCGGCATCATCAGCGACGCGGCGATGAATCCCACCAGCGTCCCGGGCCAGGTAATGACGTTCGGAATCAGCCGCCAGTCGTAATCGACGATCGCGACGACCCACAGCGCGGCGCATAGTACGAAGCGCGCGATCGCGTCGGGGATCGGGAAGGCGAGGTAGAGATAGAGGGCGATGATGGCGAGTCCGAATTCGGCGAGGAAATGGCGGAACGGAATCGGCGCGCCGCACATCAGGCATCGCCCGCGCAATCCAAGGTAGGCGAGAATCGGGATGTTCGCCCACCATGGAATCGCGCGCTCGCAACTCTCACAAAATGAGCGCGGCGTGACGATCGAAAGATCGCGGGGGAGCCGATACGCAACCACGCAAGCGAAGCTGCCGACGCACGCGCCGAAAAGGAAGAAAATTGCGGCGCCGATCCCGCTGGGCAAATCAAGTGTCATAGCGTCATCGCCTCTTCCAATTGCGACCTCCGATTGTCAATAAATAACATACACGTTGGAGCGCCGAGGATTGACTCGAGGTCAGCGCTGGCATTTCGGACAATAGAAGCTGGCGCGCTGGCCCACGATCACGTTTTTGATCGGCGTCGAGCATGTGTAGCACGATTTCCCCTCGCGGCCGTACACGCGCAAGCGCGCGGCGAATCGCCCGGGCTGTCCGCGTGAATCGCGATAGCTGCGAAAGGTCGTGCCGTTACTGCCGATCGCGGCGCGAAGGATAACCGGCGCGGCCGCCGCGATTTTTTCGATCTCGATTCGCGTCACGCGGCCAGCCCGTCGCGCGGGACGCACGCCGGCGCGAAATAGAATCTCCGATGCGTAGATATTGCCGATACCGGCGACGATTCGCTGATCCATTATCAGGTTCTTGATCGCCAACTTCCGGCCGCGCGCCTTCGCAGCGAGGTAGCCGGCGTTGAATTGATGCGACAACGGCTCGGGGCCGAGACCTTTCAGTTCCGCCGTGGAAGCCAGCGCGGCGCGCTGCACGAGACGGACCATGCCGAAGCGCCGCGGATCGTTGTAAACCAGGCGCGAGGCGTCGTCGAGCGAGAATTCGAGATGGTCGTGGCGCGGATCGAAGTCGTCAGCGCGGAAGCCGTCGTGGCGATGAGTCAAACTGCCGGACATCCCGAGGTGCACAATCATCACGTCGTCGCCGTCGAGCTCGACGATCAAATATTTGGCGCGGCGCGACAGCTTCACAATTCGCCGGCCGGCGATCGCCGCGGCAAAATCCACGGTGACGCCGCGGCGCAGCCGTTTCTCGCCGATTCGAACGCTCACGATCGTTCTGCCCACGGCGGTGCGAACGAGTATCCGGCGCAATGACTCGACTTCCGGTAGTTCAGGCATCGCGGGTGACGATCCTGCCGGCCAGTTCGATCCGCAGCGCGTGCGCGAGTCTTAAAAAATCGCGTACGCCGAGCTTCTCGGCGCGCGTGGCTGGATCGATCGCCGCGCATCCGAGCGCGCGCGCGATCCGCGTGCTGTCGATTCCCAGCGAATGGCTGAGCGCATTGCGAATCGTCTTTCGCGGCGCAGAGAACGAGGCGCGCACGGTTTCGAGCACGTCGCGTTCGTCTCCGGCCGCAAACGTTTGCGGCGCCCGGGGCGTGAAAGCGAGAACTTCGGCGTCGATTTTGGGACGCGGATGGAAGCTGCCGGCGGCGACGCTGAAATGCAGATCGATCTTCCAGTACAGCGCGTTGAATACGCTGAGCGCCCCATACGCATCGTCGCCGGGGATCGCGCGAATCCGCGCGGCGACTTCGCGCTGAAACATCAGGACCATCCTCGAAATCATGCGCGCGTTGTCGCTGAGCCGGCGCAGGATGGCCGCCGCGACATTGAACGGAAGATTGCCGATTACCTTGACCGGTGGATCGGTGAGGAGTGCCGCGAAATCGATCGCAAGAAAGTCGGCGTTGATAACGCGAACGTTCGCGTTGCCGCCGTCTGCGAAGCGCTCCTGGAGCCGGGCAGCGAGGCGCGGGTCGAGTTCCACCAGCGTCAGCGAGCGTAGCGGCCGCGCCGCGATCTTCTCGGTCAGGATGCCCAGCCCGGGACCTATCTCGACTACCGGGTCGGTTTTGGACAACTCCGCCGCAGCGACGATTCGATCGGCGACAGCGCTGCTGGTTAGGAAATTCTGGCCGCGCGATTTTGCCGGCCGCACACCGGCTCTCGCCAGTGCCGGTGCAGGACGCGACGGCGTTTCAATTCCGCCGCCGACGCCGGCGCGTTTAAGTTTGCGGCGCGCGTGCGATTTTCGTGCAATCGTCATCTGCTCCGAATTCAAAGCGCAAGATTGGCTTCCGCGTCGATGCTAAGCGGGTCGCGCTCACCGCGGATCAGACGGTAGCCGCCCGCGAGCGCTATCATCGCCGCATTGTCGGTGCAATATTTGAGCGCGGGCGCGACCAGCCGGCGGCCATCGGCCGCTGCCGCCTCGGCCAGCCTGTCGCGCAATCTCGAATTTGCCGCGACGCCGCCGGTCAGCGCGATGGTATCCGCGCCCAGCTCGCGCGCGGCGGCGATGGCCGGCTTCACCAGCATATCGACAACAGCTTCCTGAAAACTCGCGGCGAGATCCTCGGGCCGCTCGGCACGGCCATCCTCACTGGCCAAAAGAGTTGCGACCGCCGTCTTCACGCCGCTGAAACTGAAATCCATAGGCGCGCCCCTGACGTGGGCGCGCGGGATTCGCACGCGCTTTCGATTGCCGCGGCGCGACATCTCATCAATTGCGCGGCCGCCCGGATAGCCCAGTCCCATCAGCTTGGCGACTTTGTCGAACGCCTCGCCGGCGGCGTCGTCGCGAGTGCGTCCGATTCGGCGGTAACGCCCGAAATCCTCGACCGCGAACAGCGCAGTGTGACCGCCGGATACGACCAGCGCCAGGTACGGCATCGCGATACGATTTTCGAGCAGCGGCGCCAGCAGATGGCCCTCGATATGATTCACGCCGACCAGCGCAACGCCGCTCGCCTGCGCCAGACCCTTGGCGAACATCAAGCCGACCAGCAGCGAGCCGACCAATCCCGGGCCGCGCGTGACTGCGATTCCCTCGATGTCCACGAGGCGGCATCCCGCCGCGTCCAGCGCGCGCTCGATGACGGGCCCAATCGTGACGACGTGACTCCGCGACGCGAGTTCGGGAACAATGCCGCCGTAAGCGCGATGGATGTCGTCCTGATTGGCTACCGTGCTCGAGCGAATGTCGGCGATGCCCGGTGCGGTGGTTTCGAGCACCGCGGCGGCAGCGTCGTCGCACGAAGATTCAATTCCGAGTATCAGCATCGCGAGCTTGTTCAGGATGACACAAAAACAGGATGACACAAGAAAACGGACGCGCGGGCTACTTCTTTACCAACCCCTTCTAACTAAGTTGCCCCGCGCGTTCAGTCTGCTGGAGCAGGCGGCGGTGCGGGCGGCGGCGGAGCGGGCGCTTCGTCGGGGGGCGGAGCAACGTCGGGCTCTGCGGGCGCCGGTTGATCGAGATCCGGGGGCGGCGCTGGGTTGGCATCGGCCGGCACGGACCCGGACACGCGCGTAACGCCGACGCGCGCAGTCAGGTTGCCCGGACTTGCGGCTAGCGCCTTCTGATAGGCGGCGGCGGCCTCGGCGGATTTACCCGACTGCTCGAGACTGAGCCCTTCGAACGCGTAGATTTCGCCGAGCCACGCGGAATTCGAGGCGAGCCCGATTTCCGCGCGCTTGAAGAACGTCTGCGCCTGCGCGTAGTCCTTGCGCGCGACGTATGCGCGGCCCAGGTAGAAGTACGCGTACGAGTTGCTCGGATCGATCGAAATCGCGTGCGCTAGTTCGCGAATCGCGTCGTCAGTGTGGCCACGGTCGAGCTCGACGCGCTGCCGTTCGGTGATTCTCAACGATGCAGCACGAGCGGGAGTTGGCGCCGTATCGATCAGCGGCGTCAGCGACGAGTCGCTGATTTGGGGCGTCGTCGCGATCGAACCCACGTCGATCGCGGGCGCGATCTCGGCCGGCGCTGCTGCGGAAGGCTGTGAAGTGGGTGATGAATTGGCCATCGGCGCCTGGCTTTCGGCGGTCGTCGGCTGTGCTGCCGGCACCGCGATCCATTCGCCGGAATTAGGACTTGTCTCGGCGGCGGGAGATGGCGCCGCGCCGGGAGACGCTGACCCGGCGGGAGATGGCGCCGCGCCGGGACTAGGCGTCGCGAGATCCTGCGCCGGAATCGATTCTTCTTCGAGCTCTGCCAGGAGTGTTGGCTGGCGCTGTGATGCGGTCGCGGAAATCGGCAGCATCGACAGAAATATTGCGAAAGCGAATGGGCGGAGCGAACTAGTCATTAGGATCAGCTACGGGATTCGGCGCCTCGGGCATCTTGTGGTCCGCAGCCGTCAAAGACGTCACCGAAGTATGATACGGGCAGTCCTTTGTTGGCGCCATCCCTTGCGGATACACGCCCATCATCGTCACCGGGCAATAGGGCGTCGCTTTATAGCCGGTAGTCGGATCGACCTTTACCTCGACGATTCCCGGCGGAGCGGTGAAATCGAGCGGCGGGCGCGACGCGGTCGCCGCTTTCATAAAAGCGGTCCACGCCGGCAGCGAAGCTTGCGCGCCGGTCAGCCCCAGCTCCTCCTTTTGATCGAAACCCGTCCAGACCACTGCCAGCAGGTTCGGCGTAAAGCCCGCGAACCATGCGTCCTTGGCGTCGTTGGTGGTGCCGGTCTTGCCTGCCGCCGGCCGCGTGAAACCCATCGAGCGCGCGCCCGCGCCGGTGCCGTGATTGATCACGTTTTCGAGCATGAACTGCATCATGTACGCGAGTTCGGGGGAGATTACCTGTTCGGCGGCGAGTTCGTGACCCTCGATTACCTTGTTGTTTTCATCGACCACGGCGGTAACGGCGTAGGGTTGGATTTCCATCCCGTCGTTGGCAATTACGGCGTACGCGCGCGCGACCTGCATCGGCGAGACTTCGATTCCGCCGAGCACGATCGACGGGTAGGGCGGCAAGTCGCCAAAGCCGAGCTTCGACGCCATCGCGCGGATTCGATCCAGTCCGACGCTGTTGGCCAGCCGCGCGGTCGCGGAGTTGAGCGACTCGCCGAGCGCGAACTCGAGCGTGACGTGGCCGAAGAAGCGGTCGCGATAGTTATTCGGCGTCCAGCTCATGTCGCCGTACTGCCAGGTGAACGGCGCGTCCTCGATATAGCTGGTCGGCAGGAACTTCTCGGCTCCTCCTGACAGGGTCTCGTCGAACGCCGCCAGGTAGGTCACCGGCTTGAAGACCGAACCGGGCTGACGTTTGGACTGAGTAACGCGATTGAACTGGCTCGAGCGGTAGTCGCGCCCGCCGGCCATCGCGCGAATCCTTCCGCTCTGCGGCTCGAGAGCGACGAGGCACGACTCGAGGCGCTCCTTGGTCTCGCGGCGGGCAAGCTTCGGATGCTTGACTTCCAAATCGCTGAGATTGTGCGCGATCGCATTCTCGGCAAGCTTTTCCATGTGTACATCGAGCGAGGTGAAGATTCGCAAACCTTCGCCGCTGAGCACCTGCGGCGGATAACGCTCGGCCAGTTCTTTCTTGACGAAATCGACGAAGTAGGGCGCGTCGTTGCCCTCGGCATAAACTTCCCGCGGATGCAGCGGCTCGCTGACTGCCGAATCGTAAGCGGTTTTGCCGATGTACCCATCCTGGAGCATCGCGGCCAGGACCTCGTCGCGTCGCGGGCGGGCGGCGTCGGGATGGTGCAGCGGATTGAGCCGGTTGGGCGAACTGATCAAGCCGGCAATTGTAGCCATTTCGCCAATAGTCAGATCGCGCGGGTCCTTGGAGAAGTAGTACTCAGACGCTTCCCAGACGCCGTATATACCTTCCTGGCCGCGCTGGCCCAAGTAGATATCGTTAATATAGTTCTCCAGGATTTCATCCTTGGAGTAGCGGCGCTCCGCGATGTACGCCATCATCGCTTCCTTGAGCTTGCGCTGGTAGCTTCGCTCGCGGGTCAGGAAGAAGTTCTTCATCAGCTGCTGGGTGAGCGTCGAGCCGCCCTGGCGCACGTGCCCCGAGGTAAAATCGATGTACGCGGCCTTGATGGTGCGGACCAGGTCAACGCCGTGATGCTCGTAAAAGCGATGGTCTTCGGCGGCCAGAATCGCATTGATCAGCGTGGGCGGAATCTGGCTCAGGCGCACGAGCCGGCGCTGCTCCCATTCGCCCTCGAAGATGCCGCTGATGAGTTCGGGTTCCAGCTCGATCGAGAAGATCGGTTTATGGGTCACGAAATCACCCATCGATTCGATCGTATCTCCCTTAAGAGTCAGCTCGACGAATTCGCCGCCGAAGTTGCCGTACGGATACGCGAAGCTATGCAGAAAGATGTCGAGCTTGCCGCGCTTGCGACTGAAGCTGTACTCGCCGCGAGAGGCGACGTGGTCCGAATCGACGGGATGGTAATTCAGGCGCGCGAGGCGCTCGAAGAAACCGAGGTCCTTGAGATCCTGGCCTGGGTAAATCAGCACCGAGTCGGAATAAATGCGCGACGGGATGTCCCATCGCTTGCCCGAGAACCGCGCGACAACTTCATTCTCGAGCTGATTGTAGTAGCTGAAGAACAGCCACAAGGTGGGAGGGATGGCGAACAAGATGAGCGCGCCCACGCCGATGAGCGCGAATTTCAGGATTCGTTTCGGGGACATCGGGAATGCGTCCCCGGCTCAGGCCTCCGGTTTGACGGTCACGTAGATAGTGGCGTCGCCGCGCCTGACTAGCAGCAGGACTATTTTGCCCTTGGCGCTTGTCTTCAGCGCATTTTGGTACGAGTCAACGTTCTTGACGGCCGCGCGATTGACCTCGAGGATCACGTCGCGAGCGCGAAGGCCGGCCTCGTCGGCGCGGCTGCCGGACTGGACCGACGAAATCACGACGCCGCCGGACGTATCGAGCCCGAGTTCTTTGGCGAGATCGGGACTCAGGTCCTTGACGTGGAGGCCGAAGGGCGAGACGGCGCCGAGGTCGGGCTTTCCCGGTTTTTCAGCCGCCACGATTTCGGGCTCGCGGGACTGCGTAATCGTGACCGGCAGATCGATCGTCTGCTTGTCGCGAATCACCTTGAGAATCCCTTTGTGGCCCAGGTCGGCACGGCCGATCAGCAGCGGCAATTCCCGCGAGTCGCTAACCGGTTGATTGTCGAACGCGACGATTACGTCGCCCCGCTTGACGCCGGCCGCCCTGGCTGGTCCGCCGTCGAGCACCTTGGCAACCAGCGCGCCGCGTGAATCCGCAAGGCCCAGCGACTCGGCCAGCTCAGGCGTCACCTTCTGGATGTACACGCCGAGCCATCCGCGCACGACTTTGCCCGAACTCTTGAGTTGCGGCAGCTCTTCCTTGACCAGTTCGATGGGAACCGCGAAGCCGATTCCCATGCTGGCGCCGGTGTGCGTGTAGATCGCACAATTGACGCCGACCACGTCGCCGCGCAGATCGATCAGCGGACCGCCCGAGTTGCCGGGATTTATCGACGCGTCGGTCTGGATGAAATCCTGGTAGTTGCCCGGGATGAAGCGTCCCTTGGCGCTGACGATTCCGGCCGTCACGGAATGATCGAAGCCGAACGGGTTGCCGATCGCCATCACCCATTCGCCCACCTTCAAGTCGTCGGAGTTGCCCAGCGGCGCGACCGCCAGGTCGTGCTTCGCATCGATCTTCAGCAGCGCGATGTCGCTCTTCTCGTCATGCCCGACAATCTTGGCGACGTAATTGTGGCCGTCCTGCGTGGTCACGGTGACCGTGCCCGGATTCTCGACGACGTGCTCGTTGGTCAGGATGTAGCCGTCCTTGGTTATGATGAAGCCGGAGCCAAGCGCCTTGGAGTGCGGCGAGCCGCCGAACTCCTCGAAAGGATGCGAGTGCGGTGGCGCGAGAAAGCCATGCGGAGACTCTTCGGGCGATGGCTCGGCGCCTTCTGCGGGTTCGTCGGGTTCGTCGGTCGAGATGTTCACGACGGCGGGGCTGAGCTTGGCTGCGAGCTCCACGAAGTCCGGCATCGACTGGGCTTTCGCCACGTGAGCGGGGTCGGCAAGCTCGGTCCAGAAGCGCGCGGGCGGCGCGGAATCCGCCGCGCGCGCCACGATGCCAGAGGCAATCAAAGTGAATGTCGCGGTAAAAATCGCGACGCCAAGAAAGACGATGGGTCGGGAAAACTTATGCGTCATGTGTGATTAAGCGAAGACGGCCGCTCAACGGCCCGGCGGTCTCGCTAATTCAACGTACTTCATTTGCAGACTGGAAAGAATCTCTTTGAGCAAGGCTTGTTCGTGGGGATCGAGGTTCCCCCGCGTCTTGTCGCGCAACATTATGATGATATCGATCATCTGCTGCGCCGAAATCAGGTCGTGCGTCACCTGACCGCTCGCCGGGTCGGGTAATTCGCCCAGCGCCGCCAGGGCCTGCTCTGACAGGCTCCATAGAAACGCCGCGAATGTCAGCTCGAGAGGCGCTTGGCTCGAATGGTGGCTCGCCGCGTGCTGCGAGGGGGCGGCTTGCGGCTTGGAGATCGACTCTGGCCCCGGCGCCTCGGGCTTGGATTTTATTTCCAACGCTTCGCCGCTCTCAGATGGCGCCTCGTCGCCTGCCTTGGCCTCGCCTTCGGCGGAGAAACGCCGGCGGTCCTGAACCTTGAATCCGCGGCCCTTTTCTTCCGATTCTTCCATCGATGGTGCCCTCACCCTTGTCCAATCTGTCCCGCAGACATCTGCTCGAGCCGGTGGATTCGCTCCTCGATCGGCGGATGCGTCGAGAACAGCCGCGAAATTCCCGCCGCGCTCAACGGATTCACTATAAACAGATGGGCCGTCGCAGGGCTGGCGTCCATCGGCATCCGCTCGTTGGCGGCCTCGAGCTTGCGCAGCGCGCTGGCCAGGTACAAGGGATTATGAGTGAGCGTGGCCCCGCTCGCATCGGCCTGGTACTCGCGCGTGCGCGAAATCGCGAGTTGAATGAGGGTCGCCGCGATCGGCGCGAGAATGCCCGCGACCAGCAGCCCCGCCAGCCCGCCTTCCTCGTCGTCGCGACTGCCAAGTCCGAAGATCGCACCCCATCGAACCATCGAGCCGATCATCATCACGGCGCCGGCCATGGTGGCTGCGATCGAGCTGGTCAATATGTCGTGATTGGTCACGTGCGAGAGTTCATGGCCGATGACGCCCTTCAATTCCTCGCGCGTGCAGATTCGCATGATCCCGCGCGTCACGGCGACGGCGGCATGATGCACGTTGCGGCCGGTCGCGAAGGCGTTGGGCGTGTCGGAATCGATAAGGTACAGGCGCGGCATCGGGATTCCCGCCGAATGCGCCAGCTCGTTGACGATCGAGTAGAGTTCCGGCGCCGATTGCGCGTCGAGTTCCTGCGCTCCGTAAGCGCGCAGCACAATCTTGTCGGAGAACCAGTAGCTGAAGAAGTTCATCACCGCGGCGATAACGAAAAAGATCACGACGCCGCGCGAACCTCCGATCAGCCCGCCGATTACCATCAGCAGACCCGTCATCAGACCCAGCAGCAGCGTCGTCTTGAAGAAGCTCATAGCCCCTCCCTCGCGCGACTTACATATGTTGTCCGATGATGCATGCCCTTCTCAGTGTATTATCTTTGACGCTGCTCCACAAATTTTGACAACCAACGCGGCGACTTCATCGGCCTCGATGGAATCGATGGGGTTGCGCCTGAGAATGCCGATTTGTCCACCCGCGCCCGGCGCGACAGGACGCCATCGCGCGGGATCGGTCGGCCCGAAGATAACCACACCGGACGCGCCGGCCGCGGCCGCCAGATGCGACACGCCCGAGTCGTTGCCTACGAAGGCCGATGCGACGCGCGCGATCGCCGCGACCGTCGGCAAATCGAGGTGCTTCAGGATCGGGACGCCGGGCTCGCGAAAGATCGGTTCCAGCGATATTTCGGCGGGACCGAGAATGACCGCGACGCTCGAGCGATTCGATTTCGATAGTATCGACGCGAGCGCCGCGAATTTGTCAGCCGGCCAGTTCTTGCCGGGACTTCCGCTGCCGGGAAAAATCACAATCAAATTCGAGCCGCCGCATTTCGATTGTACCAGCGCACGCGCGGCTGCCGCGAGGTCATCCGGGGTCGGTTCGAGCCGTGAATCCACCAGCAGAGCGGTCTCGTCAATTTCAATTTCAATTTCAGTTGCCCGCAAGTAAGCCGCCGATACGTGGCCGTCACCGCCGGGGCGGAACGGATGAAACGAGACGTGCCCATCGGTGGCAGCCGCCAATCGCGCGCGAAAACGCCCGTCGTCCGAGGCGAAGAACGAGTAGATGCGATCGAAATCCGCGAAGAATCGACGCGCATTTGCGCTGACCGGCGTTTGCTCGGATTCTGCGCCCGGTTCCGTGAATAGTTCGCCGACCTCGCGAGCGTCTATCGAATGACCGCGTGCGACGACGGTTCTTCCGGCTGCGAGCCGGGCCAGTTCCAAGCGCGCCATCAGCTCGACCGAGGCGCCGCGGTAGCGCCGCGAAATCGCCCCAAGCGCGGGCATCAAGCACATGAGGTCGCCGAGCGCGCCCGGAAAAATGACCAGCACGCGACGGATGGATCGGCTGGCCTTTTTCTCCAGGGTCATCGAGGAAAGTGTATCACCAAGGCGAAACCTGGGTTTCGCGCGGTCCTTCCGATCACCCCTTTTTCTTTGGCGGCGGCGCGGGCGTCTCCGCCGGCTCCTCGACCGTCGCGCCGGGCGGCAGCGCGACCGGCTTGGCCGCCAGCTTTTCGCGCACCTTGGCTTCGATCTCGTCCGCCAGCTTCGGATTCGCCTTGAGCAAATCGCGCGCGTTCTCGCGTCCCTGCCCGATTCGTTCACCGTTGTAGGAGTACCAGGCGCCGAGCTTCTCGATGATGCCGTGCTCGCTGGCCATATCGACCAGTTCGCCTTCCTTCGAAATCCCAGTGCCGTACAGGATGTCGAACTCGGCCTCGCGAAACGGCGGCGCAACCTTGTTCTTCACCACTTTGACTTTGGTCCGCGAGCCAATCACTTCGGTCGCGTTCTTGATCGTGCCGATTCGCCGGATATCGATTCTCACCGACGAATAAAACTTAAGGGCGTTGCCGCCGGTGGTCGTTTCCGGATTCCCGAACATCACGCCAATCTTCATCCGGATCTGGTTGATGAAAATAACGATCGTGCGCGAGCGTGATATGATCGACGTAAGCTTGCGCAGTGCTTGCGACATCAGGCGCGCCTGCAGGCCCATCTGCGGCTCGCCCATCTCACCTTCGATTTCCGCGCGTGGCACCAGCGCCGCCACCGAGTCTATTACCAGCACGTCGATCGCGCCCGATTGCACCAGCGTCTCCGTGATCTCCAGCGCCTGCTCGCCGTTGTCCGGCTGCGAGATGAGCAGATCCTCGACCTTGACGCCGAGCTTGCGCGCATAGGCCGCGTCGAGCGCGTGTTCCGCGTCGATAAACGCGCAGGTACCGCCCGTCTTCTGCGCTTCCGCGATACATTCCAGCGCCAGCGTCGTCTTGCCCGACGATTCCGGGCCGTAGATTTCGACCACGCGCCCGCGCGGCAATCCACCCACGCCCAGTGCGAGGTCGAGTCCGAGCGAGCCGGTCGATACGACCGCGATATCGGCCGAAATCGCCTGCTCGCCGAGCTTCATGATCGAGCCTTTGCCGAACTGTTTCTCGATTTGGCTCAACGCCAGGTCGAGCGCTTTACTTTTGATCTCTATCGCCATCGATTATGCCCATGCGGGATTTCTTTTATCGCGGTGCGAATCTTGTCACAAACTGGCGTCGATAGCTCTATCCGCGCCGGCCCTCGTGTCCACAGGGGTGTTAAGAAGGCAACCCCGGTGTTACCAAAAGAACGAAAAGCGGCACCGCGGCCTGCTAACGCGCCTGGAACAGAAATGTCGCCAGCGCTTCGTAGCTGGATCCGTCGGGCCCCAGATGGCTGCGGTAGAGCGTGATCGATTCGATCCTCGAGACGCCGAACTCGCGGTCCCGCGCCGCGTATAATGCCTGCCGGGTTTTGCCCGCAACCGGCTGATCGCCAACCCGCCCGATCGTCAGATGCCCGCTCCAGCGCCGCTTTTCGCGCTCGAATCCATAGTCAGCCGCGACCGTCTCCAGCCGTGCGGCAAGCGCGGCAAGCGCCCCCGGTTCCACGCTATGCAATCCCACCCAAATCGTGCGCGGACGCTCGAGGTCGGGGAACGCGCCGACTCCCGCCGCGGCGACCTCGAATGGCGCCGTCTTTGTCGCGAGCTGATGAAGCCCGGCGGTGAGCCGCTCCAATCGATGCGAATCCACTGCCGGTCCGAGAAACTTGAGCGTGATATGCAGATTTGCCCGCGGCACCCATCGGACGCCGTCGCGTGGATGCTTCAGATCGCCGATCGTCTCCGCCACCGACTCCTCGACCTGCTCGTTCATCCGGACTGCGACGAACGCGCGCACTCCCCGGGCTTCGCGATCCACGAAGTCGTCGTGGAGATGCGCTCGTGCCTGACCTTCCACCCAATGCGTCATTCGATCCTGATTGAAATTAAGTTGAGCTGCCTGATCCTTCTTCCAAGGTCGAGCAGTCGTAGAAAAATTCGAGCTTCTTGGGCATCGTCCGATTTCCCCCCGCTCATAGTAGCTCAGTCAACCGCGGCGGGACCATCACTTTTGCGCACTCTCCAGTCCATCCTTGCCATCGATCTTGATCAAGTCCGCGCGCACGTACCCGATGAACGCCTGCGCCTCGATCCGCAACGGCAGATGGCGCTCATCCGCCGATATCCACAACACCGTCCCGTGCGCCTCGCTGCGCAGCGCGCCGTCGCTGACGTACCAGACGTCGGGCACGATGCGCCACGCGTCGAAGTCGCCGATCGAGAGGTGAATCTTCTCCCGCTTCTCGACCTCGAATGCGAAAACATAGCGCTGGCTGCCGCTGAACACGTCGAACGCATAGGTCTTGCCCGGCTCGAAGTTCTGCGTCAGCGCCATCATCGCGCCCGATATCGGTCCCCACGGATCCGACGCGATGAATTCCTTGCTCTGCGTTCCTTTGTGATTCTTCTTCGTCATCGTGACCATCTGCGCGGGCCGATCGATGGTCACGTCGTAGTAATTGAGCCGCGATTTTTCGTGTTGGACCAAATAAACACCGCTGGTGTGGAGCGTGTCATCGGCCATGCTCTCCCGCATGTAGTCGCGCATTTTGTAGAACAGATCCGCAAACGGGTTGGTCTCGATCCAGATTTCCCCGACCCATCGCGAAGGACCTTTTGGCTGTTTGTGGAATTCGAGGCGCGCGTGCGCCGCCGGAATCCCAACCCACGACGCTTGATAGATCAACTGCTCGCCGTCGTGAAAGGGTATCGGCCCCGGTTTGTACGCCGGCACCTTCGCCTTGACCTCGGGCGGCAGCGCCATCGGGGTCGGCGCCGGTGTGGGAAGATGGCGATGCTTGTGTGGGGCCGCCGGCTGATCCTGTGCCGGCGGATCCGAATACGATGGGCCCGATGCCGGTATCGGCGCCGCGACAGCGCCCGCGCCGGTGGCGGCCATAATGAGCATGAACGCGGCGATTACAATGCTCGCCGGCGCGCCGCCACGAACATTTACGCGCCGCGGCCCGGCGGCGTGCTTCCTTGCAATATCAGTCATGATCACCAATAATTCTGGCCGATTGCGGAGGTGCGGGAAATGACTATCACGCGAAATTTATTTGCTGTCTTCGCGCTGGGCGTCGCGCTTGCCGTACCACACCTCGCCTTTGCGCAGTATGGCGGCCAGGGACTGGGCAGCGCTCTCAGTTCCAATCCAATGTCGCATCAGGGGCAAGTGAAACCCGGCATTGACGATATGGCGAATCGCGCGGCCACGGAAACGCCGTTCAAAGTCATCAAAGACGTAAAGCTCGGCCTCAAGGACGCCGACCCGGCAGTGCGCGTCTCCGAACTGGTGAAACTCCGCTACCTGCAGGATCCGGAAGTCAACCAGATCCTGATGAACTCGATGTCCGACCCGGACGCGCGCGTCAAGATAAAGGCCGTCGACATCCTCGGCGCGCGTGAAGCCAATGAGTCCGTGACGCCGATGTCCTCGATGCTCTTTCTGCGTTCCACCGAGCCCATCGTCAAGCTGCATCTGGTGGCGGCGCTTGGCAGGATTGGCGATGCGCAAGGCGCGATGCCCGTCATGCAGTATCTCGGCGAAGATCAGGACGAGCGCGGCCGCGGCACTGCCGTCTTCGCGCTTGGCGAAATCGGAAGCGACAAGGCGGTAGGGCTGCTGAACACGGTGGTTGCCGAGGATCAAAGCCAGATGGTGCGGCGGCTTGCGCAGGAAGCGCTGCAAAAGGTCAGCGGCCAGATGCCGACCGAGCGCGCCAAGAAGGTGGCTGCGGATTCGAGCAAAGAGAACGAGCCGACCGATCAGAAACTTGCCAAGCTGCGCGAGATGGACAAGAAGATGGAGGACATGGAGCGCTGACCGCGCATCGTATCTCCCTGACTTTAGGCGGCCGTGCGAAAAATCTCCGCGCGGCCGTTTTAGTTCCCGCCGTGGCAGCCGGCCAAGCTGCCGCCTCCAGCATCAACATCCAGTTATCCAAGGTCTCCTGTTGGATTATCTTCTTCCTTACTAAGGTGCAGGGGGCTGTGGTAGAAGAGCACGGGGGCTTCGATGGCCGATCATCCTGTTTTCATCTCATACGCGCGCAAGACGAGCGCGGCACTCGCCGAAGCCCTGCACCGGGAGCTGGGCGGCGACACCGGGCTTGCGTTCCTTGATACCTCCGACATCGAAACGCTGCAGAAGTTCCCCGCCGAAATTTCCGACGCGTTGCTCGCCGCGAAAGTCGTCGTAGTCTTCGCCGACGAAACGTACTTCACGCGATGGTACTGCCTGCGCGAATTTGAAACCGCGCTGGCTCCCTTCCATGCGCTTGTTCGCCGCAACGCCCCTGAGGCGGAGAAAGACCAGGCGCTTATGCACCTCGTGATAGCTCTGCCGGAAGCCGACGTATCACGCCAGTTGGCGGATCGGCTGCCCCCTTCGCTCAGGCATACGAAATGGCCGCAAGCTTCTAATACCAAAGGCCTCGCAAAAGCGGTCCGGAAAAGGCTCAAACGCGCCACGCTCAGCTTCAAGAGAGATTTGAGCCGCATTCTCGGTAAGTCTGAAGCTGAAACGGTCGGGAAACGGTTTCGTGAACAGGCGGCGTTGCCCTCACCCGCGAGTCTTCGCGGCATCACCCTTTTCCCCACCCAAATGCCGCGTTCGCTCGACGAAGGCTTCAAAGGAAGGGCGGACGATCTCTGGCGGCTTCACCATGAGCTATCGACCGTGGCCGCCGGCGATGCGCCCCGCAGCGTTGCGATCGAAGGCGGCGGCGGCTTCGGCAAAACCCGTTTGGCGCTCGAATATTTTCATCGCTTCGGACCGACTTCGTATCGGGGCGGCCTCTTCTGGCTTGACGCCAACGTCGGCGGCGAAGAGATCGAGTCTCGCCTTCACGGGATTCTGCGAGCCATCAAGCCGGATACCCCTGACCTTAAGGCGTTTCGCGAGAGCGGGAGAAATGCGCGGGAGGAACTTGCGGCCGCGTTGCAGCAGTTGCCGGGGGAAGCCGGCGTGCTCTTTGTGGTCGATAATATTCCCGATCCCAGCCCTGGCGACCGGCCAAAAAGCCTCGAAGAATGGTGCCCCGGAACCGGAGTGGTCACCGTTGTCTCGACCTCCCGCACCACAGCCGGCTCGCAAGGCGCAAACGTTCATCCGCTCAATCTTGATGTGCTCCCGCTTGAGGCGGGCGTGGATTTGCTTACGTATGGCAATCGACGGGCGGCGCTTGACGACAAGCAGTGGCGCTCGATTGCGGAATGGGTCGGCCGGCTGCCGCTCGCGCTCGAGCTGCTTCGGAGTGCAATGCGGATGGTGGCAATTTCGCCGCGTGAAACTATTCGGCTTAGCGAACGAGATCGTGGAACCACTGGAGAGCTCGACCACCTGATGGGCGTACTACACAATCAGGTTCCGGCAGGAGCGCTGCGCGGGATTACGGAAGCATTCGACAAATCCTACAGTCTTCTGCCTCAAAATGCCCGGCAGGCCGCGCGGCTCCTGGCGTGCCTGGCGCCCCAGCCGATCCCGCTTGATGTGCTCAAAGTGATGGGCGCTAAACCCAGTTCGGGTGCGGCACGCACGGCGCTGGTAAGTCGCTCGTTTGTAACCCGGCCCGAGACCTTGGATGGCGCGGACCAGCCATTTGAGATTTTTGGGCGAATGCACAAATTGCTCGCGGATTTTATCCGGGCAAAAAGCCCCGACGGTCCAGCCGAGCTTCGCCGCGCAGCCAAGGCGCTGATCGATGTCATGGATTCCGATTCGTGCCGGGATCCGGCCAAATGGCCGCTGATGAATGCATCCCTACCACATGCGGAGCTGGTGTTCGAAAGACTTATCCGGGGCGGGGAAAAGGAAGACGCCGAGCTTGCAGTCGATGCCGGGTTGCGAATGGGTACCCTGCACGATGAGCAAGGAGCGGCCCAAAAGGCTCGCAAGATTAAGGAGCAGACGCTGGAGCTGGCTTCGAAACGTCTGGGCACTGAAGAGCCTCTCACGCTCACTGCGATGGGCAACCTCGCCGTGACGTTTCACGCCCAAGGCGACCTTGAGGGCGCGCGCAAACTTCAGAAAGAGGTGCTCGACGCCCGCACCCGTATCCTCGGTGGTGAGCACCCCGACACGCTGAGCTCGATGAACAACCTCGCCGAGACGCTCCTCGCGCAAGGCTACCTTAAGGGCGCGCGCAAACTTCAGAAACAGGTGCTCGACGCCCGTACCCGCATCCTCGGCGGCGATCATCCCGACACGCTCACCGCGATGAACAACTTCGCCACAACGCTCAGCGCCCAGGGCCACCTTAAGGGCGCGCGCAAACTTCAGGAACAGGTGCTCGATGCCAGCAAACGCATCCTCGGCTGCGAGCATGCCAACACGCTCGCCGCGATGAGCAACCTCGGCGCGACGCTCTATTCCCAAGGCAACTTTGGGGGCGCGCGCAAACTTCAGGAACAGGTGCTCGACGCCCGCACGCGCATCCTCGGCGGCGAGCATCCCGATACACTCACCGCTATGAACAACCTCGCCTCGACGCTCAGCGACCAAGGCGATCTTGAGAACGCGCGCAAACTTCAGGAACAGGTGCTCGACGCCAGCACCCGCATCCTCGGCTGCGAGCATCCCGACACGCTCGGCGCGATGGGCAACCTCGCCGCGACGCTTCACACGCAAGGCGATCTTCAGGACGCGCGCAAACTTCTGGAACAGGTGCTCGACGCTCGAACACGCATCCTTGGCGGTGAGCATCCCGACACGACAGTCTCCGCGTGGAACCTGTTTTTGACACTGCGCGCCCAAGGCAAAACTAAACGAGCGAACACAATTCTTGAACGGAATCTGAAGTGGCTCATAAAACGCGCCCCCAAGACGCCTAGCTATGAGCAGCGCGAGGTTCGCGAGCGACTAGAAGAGTATTTGCGCAAGCCGCGATGACTGGGGGTCAATCGCACTGTGCGCCTATTTCCTGGCGATCCACTCGCCGGCCATCACGCCGTCGCCGCACCATTTCCCGTCCGCGACCACTGCGGTTCCATTGACCATCACATGCTCGATCCCGACCGGGGCGAGCGCCGGCGTTCTCGAATCCGCGGCGCATCCGATCGTTTCGGGGCTGAATATCACCAGGTCCGCCGCGTATCCCGGACGAACCAAACCGCGCGCGCCCAGCCGCATGCGCTGGGCCGCCATCCCGGTCGCCTTGTGAACCGCGTCTTCGAGCGTCAGCAGTTTCAACTCACGCACGTAGTGCCCGAGGATTCGCGGGTAGGTGCCGAAGCTGGCGGGATTTTGATGCCCATGCGAAGTCAGAATCGTGTCCATCTCGAACAGGTTCAGCGGATGCTTCATCGCTTCCCGCAACGCATGCTCGTCGCCGTAGTCGTCGCCGCTGTATAGATGGTTCAGCACGCGCGCGCGCGTCCCGCTCTCACGGGTGATAGTCAGGTACGCGTCGATCGGATCGAGCTTCAGTTCATCGGCGATCTGGCCGAAGAACTTGCCCTCGAGATGACTGAGTTCGGGCTTGACAGCCCACATGAGCTGAACCGAGTCGGCGATAAATGGTGCGAGCGGCCGGAACCCGGCGCGCAATTTCGCCCAACCGTCCGATGAATCGAGCAAACGCTCGAGTCCGGTTTGCGCCCACGCGGGAAAAATAACGCGAATCGTCGTGTTGCCGCAGGTGTAAGGGAAAGTGTCGAACGCGATATCGACGCCGGCGTTTTTGTGACGCTCGACTTCGGCAATAGTGTCTTCGACTGTCGCCCAGGTGCGCTGGCCAACAAAAATCAGATGCGAAACCTGCAGCGGTACGCCCGCCTCGCGCGCGATATTGGCCATCTCACGCACGGCCAGGATGTTGTGGGGAAACTTGCTGTCGAAGAACAACGAGCGCTCCGAGTATGCGCGCAGATGCGAGGTCAACACGCCGCCCGCAGCGGCCGCCACCCGCGCCAGCGCAGCCAGCTCGGCCGGCTTGGCGATCATCCCCGGAAAATAGCCAAGCCCGCACGACAGCCCCACTGCGCCATCGGCCATCGCGCCCTCGACCATCGCCTGCATTGCGCGCAACTGATCCGCCGACGGCTCTCCCGCGTCCGAGCCCATCACGCTCAGGCGAATGCTGCCGTGCCCCGCCAGATGCGCGACGTTGAGCGCGAGCCCCCGGCGCTTGAGATACGCGGCGAAGCCCGCCACGTCGTCCCATTCCCAATCGAACTTCCGCTCGGCGCATAGTTGCCCCGACTCGTCGAGCATCCGCTTCCGCTCGCGCATCACCGGCGCCACCGAGAAGCCGCAATTGCCGCCGACAAACGTGGTCACGCCTTGCAGCAGAAATGGCTTCAGGATTTTCCCGTGATCGGCAATCGGCAGAACCCAGTCGGAGTGCGAATGCATATCGATGAATCCCGGCGCGATCGCGAGCCCGGTCGCATCGATTTCGCGCGCCGCGGACGCGCTCGCGGCGTCGCCCGGATCGATCAGGGCGGCTATTTTGCGATCTTTGATTGCCACGTCGGCCCGGTAGCGCGGCGCGCCGCTGCCATCGACGACGACGCCGTTGCGGACGACTACGTCATATTCCATGAACGCGATTATTCGCGGATCGTGGCGCCCGGCGCAAACCCGTCCGCCGGTTCACACCTTGATCAATCCATCGACATGGCCGCTGGAACGTGGACGCTGCGGAAATACTCGAATTAAGTTCTTCCGTCTCCTCTGGCACCCTCACCTCGACGCGCGGCCCCACGCCTCGATGAGCCGCTCGAACGCCTTGCGCAACTCGGGGTCCTTCAACTCCGGCAGCTCGATCGATTTCCGCGTCGCGCGCGACACCGTGCGCAGTTTCGGCCGCTCGCGCCTGCTGAGCCGTCCCTGCACAAATCGCAGCTCACGTACGACGTCATCGCCCAACCTCTCTGTCACGCGCGCGAGAATTTGCGACTTCATCAGGTTCAGTTCTTGTATCCACATCGCACCCGACACTTTCACGACTGCGGTGTGGAATTTCAGCGAGACGATTTCGGTGCGCCTCGCGATCGCCTCGCCGACGATCTCCGGCCATGCTTTCGCGAGCCGCACGATCGCGAAGTGACCTTCGCGGTCGATGCGATCGAGCAGCGGCTGCATCGCGGCCCCGATCTGTTCCGGAGCCTTGTGGCGTCGAGTCGGCATGAGCGCTTCACGATAGCGCCACTCGCATCGCACGCATACCGACTGCCGGGCCAGCGCCTCTCGGCGTGTCACCCAAGCCGCCGGATTCGACCATAATTTCTATTAGGATAACTAATTTGAAGTCGTGGGCCAGTCATAAATTTTGAATATAAGCGAACATTTAACAAAAGTTATCAACAACCTTATATATTGTTTATGAACAGATTGTCCTACACTACCTGTAGGGGGTCGGGGCTTGACAGGCTGTACGGGTCGCGCGCATATTGTCGCCCACGAGTCGCTTAGAGACTTCTAAGTTGAGTGCGGGCTTAACGCGCATGTAACTGAGGTGGGGAGGATGCGGTGATGGGCGGGGGAGCGATAGATCTGGAAATGGATTCGAAGCCGAAATTAACCGACCGCGCACCAGTTCCCAACGCTGCGCCCGCCGACTCTGCCGCGCCCGGGCGCGGTATTATGCTCGATCGTTTCTTCACCACCGCCGGCGTCGATCCATATTCCGAGGTCGAATGGGATCTCCGCAGCGCCGTCATCTCGGGCGAAGACGGCCGCGTAGTCTTCGAGCAGAAAGACGTCGAGGTGCCGCGCGGATGGTCGCAGACTGCGACCAACGTCGTCGTCTCGAAATATTTCCGCGGCCCGCTCGGAACGCCCCGGCGCGAGACCAGCGTCCGCCAGCTCATCTCCCGCGTCGTCGATACCATCACCGGTTGGGGCGAAAAGCAGGGCTACTTTGCCGGCGCCGACTCGCGCGAAACCTTCCACGCCGAACTCAAGTACTTGCTCCTCAATCAGAAGGCCTCGTTCAACAGCCCGGTCTATTTCAACGTCGGCATCGAGGCCAAGCCGCAGTGCTCCGCATGCTTCATCCTAAAGGTCGATGACAGCATGGACTCGATCCTGAGCTGGTACCGCAACGAAGGCATGATCTTCAAAGGCGGCTCCGGCGCGGGCGTGAACCTGTCCGCGCTGCGCTCCTGCCGCGAGAAACTCTCGTCGGGCGGGACCGCGTCGGGACCGTTGTCTTTCATGAAAGCCGCCGACGCGAGTGCCGGCGTCATCAAGTCGGGCGGCAAAACGCGGCGCGCAGCCAAGATGGTGGTGCTCAACGCCGACCATCCCGACATCGTCGATTTCATCAAGTGCAAGGTCGAAGAGGAAAAGAAGGCGTGGGCGCTGATCGAAGCCGGCTACGACTCCTCGCTCGACGGCCCGGCTTACGGCTCCGTGTTCTTCCAGAACGCGAACAATTCCGTGCGCGCCACCGATGGATTCATGCAGGCGGTTCTCGATGACGCCGATTGGCAGACCCACTTCGTCAGGTCCGGCGAGGTCGCCGAGACCCGTTCCGCGCGCAAGGTGCTCCACATGATCGCCGAGGCCACCCACGCATGCGGCGACCCCGGGATGCAATTCGACACGACGATCAACCTCTGGCACACCTGCCCGGCCAGCGGACGAATCAACGCGTCGAATCCGTGCAGCGAGTACATGCATCTCGACAACTCGGCCTGCAATCTCGCCTCGCTCAACCTGATGAAGTTCATCGACGATCGCGGCGAGTTCGACGTGCGCGCGTTCCGCCACGCGGTGGACGTAATGATCACGGCGCAGGACATCGTGGTCGATAATTCCTCGTATCCGACCGACGAGATCGCCAGGAACGCCAGCGCGTACCGCGAACTCGGGCTCGGCTACGCAAACTTGGGCGCGCTGCTGATGGCGCTCGGGATGCCCTATGACTCCGACCAGGGCCGTAGCTACGCCGCCGCGATTACCGCGCTGATGACGGGCGAGGCCTATCTCCAGTCGGCGCGAATCGCCGAACAAATGGGTCCGTTCGCCGGCTACGCGACCAATCGCGAGCCGATGCTGAAAGTGATCGAGCGCCACAAAGCCGCCGCCTACAAGCTCGATCCCTCTTACGTTCCGCTCGACCTGCTTCGCGCCGCGCGCGAGTCATGGGACGACGCGCTCAAGCTCGGCAGTTGCGCCGGCTATCGCAATTCGCAGGCTACGGTGATCGCGCCGACCGGCACCATCGCATTCATGATGGATTGCGACACCACCGGCATCGAGCCGGACATCGCGCTCATCAAGTACAAAAAGCTGGTCGGCGGCGGGATGCTGAAAATCGTAAACAACACGGTGCCGCGCGCGCTCAAGCGGCTGGGCTATGACTCGAAGGAAGTCCAGGAAATCGTCGAATACCTCGACGAGAACGAGACTATCGAAGGTGCGCCGCAGCTTGCCGACGCGCATCTCGCCGTCTTCGATTGCGCCTTCAAGCCGCGCGCCGGCGCGCGCACGATTCATTACAACGGGCACCTCAAGATGATGGGCGCCGTTCAGCCGTTCATCTCCGGCGCGATTTCCAAGACTATCAACATGCCCGCGGAAGCGACCGTGGACGAAGTCGCGGAGGCTTACGTCACCGCCTGGAAGCTCGGCCTCAAGTCGGTCGCGATTTACCGCGACGGATCCAAGCGCGTGCAGCCGCTCAACACGGGCAAGAAAGAAATAGAGAAAGCGGTGGACGCGGTGGCGTCGATCGCGGCGGCCGCGGCGGCCGACGATCGGATGCAGCGGCGCAAGCTGCCCGACGAGCGCAAATCGATCACCCACAAATTCGATATCGCCGGCCACGAAGGTTACATCACCGTCGGCATGTACGAGGACGGCACCCCGGGCGAAATTTTCGTCACGATGTCCAAGCAGGGCTCGACGATCTCGGGCCTGATGGACTCGTTTGCGACGGCGATTTCGTTCGCGCTCCAGTACGGCGTTCCGCTCCAGTTCCTGGTGGACAAATTCTCGCACATGCGCTTCGAGCCGTCGGGCTTCAGCAAGAATCCACAGATTCCGTACGCCAAGTCGATCGTCGATTACCTGTTCCGATGGATGGCGTCGAAGTTCCTCGGCGAGGAAGCGCGGCGCGAAGTCGGAATCATCGAGTCGGAGAAGAACCTGTCGGCAAAGTCCGACGCGGCGCACGCGCCGGTGGCGACCGTCGCCAGCCTGCGCGACGGCAAAGACGGCGGCCTTCGCCAGGCTTTCATCAATCAGGCCGACGCGCCCCCGTGCCCGGATTGCGGCAGCATAATGGTGCGCAACGGCGCCTGCTACAAGTGCATGAACTGCGGCACCACCAGCGGGTGCTCATAAGGAAGGAGTTTCAAGGGTCCCGGAGAATAGGTGGGGGAGGTTTTCGAGAGACTGGCGCGATGAGGTGGATGCGAACGGGTAGGTAGGTACAAGAGGCGGCGGCGAAAAGTTTCAGCCAGTCCTCGGAGAAATTGAGGATGATGAGTTCTCCGGGGCCCACCTTGAATGCAGGCGCGGCAAGGGCTGCGCCCTAAAAGGTTGTGGTGAGGCGGCGGATGTGGTGACGGCAGGGGGCTGGGAGCAATCCCAGCCCCCGAATTCTTCGGCGGTGGTGCGACGGCCACCTCTCCCGTATAACGGGCGAGGTATTGGACACATTTGGACGTAGTCAGCGGGAGGGACGGTTGCCGGTTGATGCGGCTTCATCAAGCAACCGCTGCAAACGATCGGCGGGAGAATCGCGCCCGGCGTGGCCATCGTGGCCGGTATTCAAAGCCCAGGCCGGCACAACGCGCGTATGCGGTGGCTTGAACTCCGAGGGGAGCAAACGCTCGCGAGCCGACCACTGATCGAAGCTGCCGGGACTGCTCGCCAGCACGCGAAATCGCATGGAGCCGGTTGCACAGGCACAACCCGAGTCGCAAGTTCCGTAGAGCTCGCCCGGTAACTTGACGACCAGATCAAGCGGGCGCGTCACCCCGGGCACGATGTCTACGGGGTCCTTCATCCCAACAATCCAGAAGCTGTGGATCACGTCGGCGGAGGCAAGCTCGAGCCGGACGTTGGTAGCACTGGGAAGGTACAAAACATCGCTGGTCTTGATGCCGAGAGAGGGATAATCGAATTCCCACCACCACTGATGCGCGACCACTCGGACCGTGAGCGCAGGCCGGGTCACGCCACGACCGAGGGTTTGACCGAGAAAGAACGCTCCGGCACAGATGCACGCCAGACCCATCAAGCATTCGACGAATGGCATTGACGATTTCATGCGTTCACTTCCTAAAGTGTACCCGCCTAGTTGGCGCCGTCGCCAGCCGCCAGCGGTTCGCGCGCCGCGGCTCGTTCCACGTCGCTCGCGACCCGATCCGGTTCGGCCTTTTGACCTATGTACTGAAGCAATGCACGACCGTTCGCATCGACCAGGAAGAATTCGAGAACGTGATCGACCGTTCCATCGGCTTCGCGCTTTCGAATCACATTGAATCGCGCCATCACGTCTTCGATCTGTTCGGGCGTTCCAGTCAGGAACAGCCAGCCGCTAACGTCAGCCCCCTGCTTGTTCGCATAGGCGAGAAGCTGCGCCGGGTGATCGTGTTCGGGATCGACCGTGATCGACACGATGCGGGCCTCGGTTCCAAGCTTGGGTCCGAGTCGATTCGCGACCTGTTTCATCTGAGCCGTGAGGAGAAGACACGGTCCGGGACAGTTGGTGTAAATGAAATCGAACAGCACCGGTTTCCCTTTCAGCGAGGCCAGGGAAACGTTCCGGCCATGCTGATCGACCAACGTGATGTCGGGCAAGCAGTCGGAGGTATTGCGCACCTCGAATCCTCCGCGCTCATCAATATCCTCTGCATGCCGGCGGCAACCAATTAGAGTCACCACGCCCACGAAGACAACCAGCATCGTCAAAGAGAGGCTTGTACTGAGATTCTGCCCCTTGAGATTAAGGTTTAGCGTTGGGGTCACCTCGATTCCCTGAAGTCTGCGTCGCAGGGTTCTCCGGCAGCAGCGGCAGCACCGCATCCGATAGACTCTTCCCGGTAACCGGCGTTTGGTCGGGGGTGAGCTTCGCGCGGATGACTCCGCTGCTATCTACAACGAATGTGACGGGCAGAACGTTGGGCGGACCGAAATCGTTGACTTTGGCGTCATCCTGCATCGCCGCCGGATAGCTGAACGACTGCATGACCTTGAGCACATCGGACCGATCGTGCGGGCGGTCGGCGCTGAGACCGATCATCTCAAGCCCTTGGCCATGATAGCGCCGATAGAAGGCGTCGAGCGCCGGCATTTCCTCGCGGCAAGGCGGACACCAGGTGGCCCAGAAATTGACGACTACGACTTTCCCGCGCAACGCACTTAGATCGAATACCTGACCGTCCAGTTCGGGCACGACCAGCGCCGGCGCGGCGTCACCGACAGTCGCAGAGGCGAGCGCCAATGCAGCCGCACACAGGATCATGCCGACTCCTGCTGCAGCAGACCACAATATGGTTCGCCTCACGATTGCCTTCCTACGCTTCAGAAGCTGTAACTCAGAATCACCTTGGCTGCCCAGGGCGTGGTCAGCTGATAACCCCTCATGTTTTGAAAAATTGGGACCTCAATGTCTGCGTAAGCCCGGATGACCCCGAGTTTGGTCTCGACTCCCGGTCCAATGATAAAGCGGGTGTAGCCGCTGTCGGCGGGATCTGCGGCCGTTCCTGTGTCCCTGGTACGGTCAGAGGCGAGAAAGGTGAGCATCGGAGCGAGTTCCTTGAGAGGACCGACTTTGCCGAAGTCGTAGTAGGTTCCCACTGCACCATCGACTTCCCTACCGGGCGTGTAGTGGTCCTGTCCCCAGAGCGGCAAATTGTAGTTGACCTGCACGTACCAGTTGAAGGGGCGCTCCCTGAAGGTCAACGGCAGCGTCCCCAACTGCTTCGGTAATGTTCCGAGGTGATAAGCCCCCATCAGAAGATCAGTGCTTCCCGTGCCAATCTGCGTGTCCCGATCGAAGGGTGGATAATGCCAATCGCCGCTCGGGGCCTTGACTCCCATCAGGAGTCCGGTCGACATGTCCTCCGACAGACCCGTATACATCCCTTGGATCCGGATATCGCCTATGGAGTTGTTCTGGTACCAATGGATGTCGTCGTTGTTGCCCCCATAAGCACCCTTGTATTGGCGCACCCAATAGGGCACCTCGAGCATCGCTCCCCAACTCCGATTGAACATGTACTGTGCGCCAAATTCCATGAAGTCTGTTCGTATGTACTTGTCGTTATTGTAGAAGGCGGAGGCTGGCTGGGTCGCGTGGAAGTTTATGTACTGATCCATGTATTCATATTGTGTCCACACCTGGCCTCCGGCCCCCTCAGGAAACAGTGCTGCGGTATCTACCTCAAAGACTCCACACCCGCATGCACAGGCCCAGACCAAACCGGGCGTCAGCCCGATGAGGAAAACAGTCGCCACCAACAAGCGTCTGCACGTTTTTCCGGCGTCACGCAGAGAAATGGCCGCTCCAGCCAAAAGGACAAGCTCAGAAATCCGTCGCACAGGACATCTCCCAGCGGACACGTTGTGATGCGCCGCTTGCCTGAAGGAAAAAAGACCGGCGCCGCGACATTTGCGGCGTCGCAAACCCAAATCAGGGAAACATGGTCGAACGAAGGTCTTTAGACGGGGCGCTTTGGGGGCGGGGTGTCGGGGGCGACCTTAATATCGACTAGTCGCACCGCCTCCTTCACGGCGGTCGCACCCAGAGCGCGGAGAACGAACTCCGGCAAGACCGTCGCAGGGCGTGCAAGCAACGTGTTCGACACACGGTCGAACATTTGAAGCGGCTGGCAAATGTTGATGGTCAATTCCGGACGGCTCGGTCCGGAGACGACGACTAACCCGGGATTCGAGGGGACGCTGGCCAGCAACATGACGATCGCCACGATTAGACTCAGGTCCCGCAAGTCCGCCTTTGAAAACAACCGCCTCATACCGCAGCGACCAGTTCTAAAGCAATCCTCGCTCGCGTTCAAGATCCGCTGGCGATAGCCTCTCGACGGCGCACGGCTTCTCGATCGACGTCATGCTTTCAATTTTATCCGCGCAGCAAGCGGGTAACCAGAAATATTGCGAGCATCCCCACACAGGTGGCGACGCCAACCAATGGAGAGTCGTGCTCGCGAGCTTCCGGCAGCAGATCCGAGGCGCCGATGTAAAGAAAAGAACCGGCGAAAAATGCAAGCAGCCACGGCAGGAGTCCTGCCCTCAAATTGAACATCAGCGTCGAGGCCGCACCAAGAACCGGTGTCAACATATCCACTATCAGCCAGAAAACGGCGCGTCTGGGCGAATTTCCATGCGCAAGAACGACCGTCACCGTGTTCAGCCCGTCGCTGAAATCGTGCGCGATTATGCCGAAGGCAATTAAGAGTCCCATCTTAACGCTCGTCTGAAAGCCGACACCGATCGCAACGCCGTCCAGAAAACTGTGAAAGGCCAAGCCGCCCGCGGACATTGCGCCAAGCTCCGGCTCATGAGCTCCCACTAAGTGAGGGTGTTCGCGGGCGCGGTGCATGGCCGTGTAACGTTCAAGTCCGAAGAAGGCAAGGAATCCAAGCGCAGTCATCGGCATGTACGATGAACCGCGGTCGAAAGCGAAGACTTCCGGCAGTATGTCGAACAGAGCCACCGCCAACACCGCACCGGAACTGAAGCCGAGCAGCAAATGAAGCCGGTCGCGCAACCGAATGGCTGCCATACCGCCCAACCCGGTGGAGATGAGCGTGACTAGAGCAAGAAGTATTGGCGCGAATCGCATGGGTGGATTTGCTCAGAGTTCAATACCGCCTAACTCGAACAGCAGCATTCATTCTCCAGGCCAGTTGTAACCAAGGTAGTTCCGCTCACCGCCTTCTACCCGGGCGAAGACTAACATCAAAACTATCTGGCTCTGCACCCGAATCAGCCCTACATCGTCATCAACGATATGCCGAAACTCGAACGGCTCCGACAAGACTTCCCCGGCCTCTACCAGCAATAGTCCGCAAGGGCAAAAGAATCGGTGTATACCAGACCCTTTGTATTGATCCAATCGAGTTTTTGAAAAGTGTCGCCGAGCAGGAGAGAGTCCGATTCAGAATTATCGCGGCGCGATCATGCAGCGGCGTCGCCGCGAATCTCGATTTGACGCATCTCCTCGGCGCGCGTGCGGGCCTGATCGGCGGCACGGCGCGCTGAGTCCGATGCGTGGTAGAGATCCAGATCGGCGCCAAATTCGCCATCAGCGACCGGGCTGAGCGCGGCATCGGTATAATGCTTCGACGCCGGATCGTTCTCGATCTTGCGTCGCAGCCGTTCCAGCCGCCAGAAGAACCAAAGACCGGGCACATAGGTCGCTGACATCTCGCGCGCGCGCCGCATAAAAAACCTGAGCGCGTTCTCGCGCGGAAAACCAGGACGGCGCTGCGTGCGCGGCTTGCGGCGAATGACCCCGCCTTGCAGCGGATGGACCCGCTCGTAGGCGTGACTCCCGTAGAAATAGAAAATCATCGAGGTCATCCGCCGCGTGCGCATTCCGCTGGCGACGGCCCGCTTGATCAGCGTCTCGATGTGCACCGGCGAATAGTACAGGCGCCATGCCCGCTGGTAGATATCCTGCCACTCGGCGGCGCTCATCCGCGGATGGTCGGCAGTCGCATGCTCGGCGTCATACTTGTTGGTATCCGCTTCCATTCGCTCGCCGCGCAGGTACATCTCCTGGTGATCCCTGGAGCCGGGCAGCGGCGTCAGCATGAAGAACTCCATTATGTCGATCGGGAGTTCGCGCTGGATGATCTGGATGTCGCGCTCGATGCTCTCGGGCGTGTCGGACGGGAAGCCGAGGATGTAGCCGGCGTAGGTCAGAACCTTGGCGCGCTTCCACGCCTGGAGCATCTTGCGGTACTCGGTGATGCGATTCTGACCCTTCGATGCGCCCTTGAGGCTGTCGGGATTGATGCTCTCGAGCCCGATAAAAACTTTCTTGCACCCCGCGCGCACCGACTTCTCCACGAAGTTCGGGATTTTGTGGCACATGGTATCGACCTGCATGATGATGTTTATCTTCAGCCGGTCGCGACGCTTGAGTTGGATGATACGGTCGAGGATCGCTTCCCAGTTCCGATTACGCGCGAAATTGTCGTCGGTAATGAAGAAGCTCCGCACGCCCTGCGCCGCGTGCGCGCGAATCAACTGCTCGATGTCGTCGGCACTGCGATGCCGTGACTTGCGCCCCTGCACATTTATGATCGTGCAGAAGCTGCAGCTGAACGGGCATCCGCGCCCCGCGTCGAAGCATCCGAGCGCCCCGGCATAGCGCTTGACGTACTGAATTGGAAGAAACGGAAGCGGCTCGCCGTCCATCGCCGGCAAATCGGCAATGAAGTTGTAAACCGGCGGGAGACGATTCTCGAATGCCGCGACGAGCAGCTCATCGAGCCGGTGCTCAGCCTCGCCCGCGAACAGCGTGATCCCGAGCGCGAGTGCGTCCCTCATCTCGGGCGGCATCTCGGGAAGCATCGCGAAGCATCCGCTGACGTGGAATCCGCCGATCGCGACCTGGATTCCGGCGGCGCGCAGTTCGCGCGCGATATCAACTGCGCGTGCAAACTGATTGGTTTGCACTCCGATCAGCAGCACGACGCCGCGGTTCGAGTTGCGCTTGAACCGGCGAATTATCGAACGCACCGGGACTCTCGCGTTAGTCTCGTCGCGCGCCGCGATTTCAAGATCAACGTCCTCGCCGAGGACGGCCCGCACCTGCGCGTCGAGCGCGAGGCCGTAGATGCTCGACAGCGAGCTCGACGGCACGAAGCCGCGCCACCATTGGATGAGATAGCCGTCATCGTCGTAATGCGACGGCTTGATCAACTCGACAAGAAATCTGGTGCGACCCACTTCATTCATGATTTTTTCCGGGCAAACTCCACCTGACTCTATTGGTTATCCACAATTCTCGCTACCTGCCGCGCCGTCTTCGTCTCGCGCGGAGGATCTTCGATATTCTAGGTGATTGGATCGCGTCGATAGAAAGAGTAGGTATTGCCCTGATACGAGTTGGCGGGCGCTCCTATCCGGGCATCGATAGGACGCGAATCATAACGAGCGGCTACAGAAAGGCGCGAGCTGCACCTAGCAAGCGCGCCAAAGGAGCGAATCTTGGACCTGGATAAATTAGTGGCAGAGTTGAAGGAGGAAGCCGACAGGCTCGGTCGAGCTATTGCGGCGCTCTTGGGATCGGCCTTGTCAGGGGGCGGCAAGAAGAAGAGCGTCGGCAGGCCAAAGGGGACCGCGTCGAAGAGCCGCAAGCGCGGAGGCCTGACGCCGGAAGGCAGAAAGCGGTTGTCAATCGCGATGAAGAAGCGTTGGGCAGAGCGCAGGAAGATGGGTTTGTAGCGAACTGCCGCAGATCACCTGTCAGGGCCGCGCATGGCTGGATCGATAAGCTTCTAGCGCGGCGCGGACCCGTTCCGTTTCCGCGACCATGGAATCGATCGCTGTTTGAAGGCCGTCGGTTTGTTCGTGCCTAGCCCGGCCTTCGATCTCACGCGATAACTCCATCAGGCGCACTGCGCCGAAATGACTGCAGCTGCCCTTGACCGCGTGCGCGGTCGCTGCAATTTCGGCGCGGTCGTCGTGGCTCATCTGCAAGCCGATCGCGCGTACGCGTTCGCTCAAGTCGGCAAGGAATACGTCGATGATTTCGGCGACAAATTGCTCGCCCAGATCATCGCTTTCGGCGAGCTGGGTAATCGCGCGCATGTCGATCGCGGGAACGCTCGTGGTTTCAATGCTCACTCTTTTTCACCCGGTACCTGGTTCGCTCAAACCCACCAGACGCGCACCACACGCTTCCGTGCCTGATCAATCCAAGTTGCGTGCCGCGGCAACGCAACGGCCTGCGAAGCGTGACCGACGCCGCCAATGATTGGCTGTGGCGGGCAGTCGCGCGCCTCATCAACTCCTGGGAATTTTGAACGTCGATACCCGTCCGATGCGCGAGCCTCGAGAGCCGTCAGAATCGCACCGCAGTGTCATTTGTTTGCCGCTCCGGGATTCGGGATGCTCACTTTGCGCGTGCGACTGCGCGCGGTTCGATCAGCGCCATCAGCCGGCTTGGGATAGCGCTGCGGAAATCCATCGAGGCGCCCGACACCGGATGGCAAAACTTCAGCTCGCACGAATGGAGCGCCAGCCGCCGGGCGGGATCGCTGGTCGCGCCATATTTACGATCGCCGACGATAGGATGACCCAGGCCAGCCATCTGCACGCGAATCTGGTTTTTGCGGCCGGTTTCGAGCATAAGTTCGACGAGCGACCTGTCCCGGCATGTTCGTAAAACGCGATAGTGCGTGATTGCCGGCTCTCCACCCTGCTCGACGCGATGCATCCTGAATGACCTGCTCTCTACAAGATTGTCCCGGATCGTTCCCTGGGACTTCGAGGGCGCGCCCTCCACGACGGCAAGGTATTTTTTGGTGACGCTCTTCCAGTTCTGCTGAAGGGCCGCCTGGATCGGGCGACTTCTTGCGAACATCATCAAACCAGAGGTCTCGCGGTCGAGTCGATGCACGATGAAGGCCTGTTGCAGCGGCGATTTTGTGAGCGCCTTCAGATGTTCGTTGAGGATCCGATGCGCGGTTCTCTCTTTCTCGCCCTCCGATCCCATCGAAAGCAGACCCGCTCGTTTGTCGACTACGACCACCGCATCGTCGAGATAAATAATTTTCAGGCCATGGCGCTCAAGCGACGCGGCGGGGATTTGCTTGCCCGTGGCGATAGTCACAACGTCGCCCGGCTCCAACTGGGTATCATGCCTGACGGCGGTCATTCGCTTTACGGTCACTGCTCCGAAGCGCAGTAGATCCTTCGCCTGTTTGCGCGACAGTCCGAGCGGAATGCCGATCAGATACGGCAGCAGTTCGCATCGCGACGAGACATGAAACTGACGGTCATGCGTAGGCATTGCGGTAGTGATCTCAAGATTGGGCGACTGTGTCGATACGCGTCAGCACGGCAGATCGGTGGTGCTATGGGCGACAGTTCGGATCTGAGCGAATGACATCTTAAATTAACGAATCTAATAATTTTGCCAAGGCTTCCACGAAGTCGCGCAGATGTTCTCTTTGTTACGAAAGATGCGATCGAACCGGCACGTCGATTGCACCGCGTTCTTTTGCCGTGAAAGATGAATTCGAATCGCCTTTAGCCAGCCCGGACGCGTTTGATTCGCTAATCTCGAGACTTCATGAAATCCGTCGGTCGCTGATCAGGCAGGAAAGCGACCTTCACGAGCGCGTATCGACCGTCCATCCCGCTTACCGAAAAAGCGCTATCAATTTGATCCATTATCTGGCGCTTCGACGCCAGGATATTCGGACACTCCAAGACGAACTCGCGGTTCTCGGTCTCTCATCGCTCGGCAGGACGGAAGCTCATGTGACGAGCACGCTAAATGCCGTGCTCGTCGCTCTCCATCATCTGGCAGGGCGGAAGATTGAAGCGCAGGCGCCGTCGGAATGTCCGGGCTTTCGCGAGGGCAGGTCGACCCTCGCGGCGCATACCGAGGCGCTACTCGGTCCTGCGCCGGAGCATCGCGCAGTCCGCATCATGGTGACGATGTCGGCGGAGGCTGCAGATGACTATTCGTTGGTGCGCGACCTCGTTTCCCACGGAATGAACTGCATGAGGATAAACTGCGCGCATGATACCCCGGAAATCTGGGGCCGGATGATCGATCATCTGGAGCGCGCGCGGCAGGAACTGGGTTTGCCCTGCCGTATTCTCATGGATATTGCCGGGCCGAAGCTCCGAACTGGGGCGACAGAACCGGGGCCGCAGGTGGTCGTGTGGCATCCCGGGCGCGATAGTTTTGGACGCGTGACGGAACCCGCGCGAATCTGGCTTACTTCTGCGCAGCCGGGCCACCCTGCTCCCGCGGGTGCGGACGCGGCATTGCCCGTCTCAGCGCAATGGCTTGATGAGGTCAAAACCGGAGAACGCATTCACTTCAAAGATGCACGCGGGAAACGACGAGTTCTCGAAGTGGTCGGCACCGGCGAGGCGGGGCGATGGGCTCAATGCAGCCAGACCGCATACGTTACTCCGGGAACAGTTTTGCTGCGCGTCGACGTGGGCAACGACGCGAGGCGCGAAGCGCAGGTGGGAGATTTACCGCGCCGCGAGCAAGGAATCCTGCTTCGCAAAGGCGACTTCCTGATGCTCACGGGTGAACCCATCGTGGGCAAAAGCGCTTCGATCGATTCGGACGGACGGACGCTCAGTCCTGCGACGATCTCGTGCACGCTGCCGGAGGTTTTCTCGACGGTTCGCGCGGGCCAGAAGATTTGGTTCGACGACGGCAAAATAGGCGGAATCGTGAGAGAGGTCGAGCCTGACACGCTTCGCATCGAGATTACCGAAGCCAAACCAAGCGGGAATCGTCTCGGCGTCGACAAAGGAATCAATCTGCCCGATACGAAAATCGAGCTGCCTGCACTTACGCCGAAAGATCTCGAAGACCTTAAGTTTATCGTTCGACGCGCGGACCTGGTCGGGATGTCATTCGTGCGCCATGAGCGCGACATCGTTCAACTTCAATCGCGACTGCGGGAGCTTGGTGGCGGTCATTTAGGAATCGTGCTGAAAATCGAGACGCGCCAAGGCTTCGAGCGTTTGCCTAACCTCATGCTCGCTGCGATGCGGCAGCAACCAGTGGGTATCATGATCGCACGAGGAGATCTGGCGGTGGAGTGCGGGTATGAACGGCTGGCGGAGGTTCAGGAGGAAATTCTGTGGATCTGTGAGGCGGCGCATTTGCCGGTCATATGGGCAACGCAGGTCCTCGAGTCTCTCGCCAAAAAAGGTCAGGCATCTCGCGCAGAAATCACTGACGCGGCGATGGGAGAACGTGCGGAATGCGTGATGCTGAACAAGGGGCCTCACATTGTCGCAGCGGTCAGCGCGCTCGACGACATCCTCCGCCGCATGCAGGACCACCAGTCCAAGAAGTCGTCGCGCCTGCGCCCGCTGCATTTGAGAGCGACGGAAGAATCGGAGAAATTGTAGCTTTCGTCCCGCCGATCCATCTCCGCACTACATCGCAGTCGATCAGATGGACGCGTGAGCCTGACTCGGGCGAGGTAAACCGGCGAGCTTCATGCCGAGGCTTGCGGCCCGCGTTCTGGTATTCTAAAAAACGGGCGACGCGCGAACGCGGTGGCTCGCTGTTCGCCGCATCGCGTGTGCGGATTTTTTGTTTGCGCAGTTTTTTTCGCATCAGTCAGCCGGTGGCCGGGTCATCCGGATCGAGAGGCAAGTTTTTTTGAACCTGGTATTTTTTCGCGCGCCTAAAGGACCGCCAGCCTCTTTCGCGCATCTCGACGAGCCGATCCGTGCGGAACTGTTCAGCGTCGAGCGCCTGGAACAGCATGGCGAGACGCTGGCGGTTGCGCAGCGCATCACGGCCTACCCCGGCCGCGGACGGCCGATGGCGGCGCGCGTGCGCGACAACGGGCGAGCATTGCTCGCGGCGTATCGCGGCATCGCAGGCGCAATCCGCGAGGAACGCGCGATCACGCCGGCCGCCGAGTGGCTGGTCGATAACTTTCATGTCGTCGAAGAGCAGATTCGCGAAATTCGCGACGACCTGCCGCGCGGATTCTATCGGCAACTGCCCAAACTCGCCGATGGCCCGCTGGAAGGGTATCCGCGCGTCTTCGGGATCGCGTGGGCCTATGTCGCGCATACTGACAGCCACTTCGATCCGCAGACGCTCGCCGGGTTCGTGCAGGCTTACCAGCGCGTGCAGCCGCTGACGATCGGCGAGCTATGGGCGGTCGCGATTACGCTCAGGATCGTGCTCGTCGAAAACCTGCGGCGCTTGGCTGAACAGATGGGCCACAGCCGTGCGGAACGCCAAAAGGCCGACCTTCTGGCGAACAAGCTGCTGGGATCGAACGGCCGCGCCGCGGAGCCTGTAGAGGCAGTGTTCAAGGATTTGGATAAGTCGCCGCTGTCGGCGGCCTTCGCAGTAGAGATGGTTCTGCGCCTGCGCGATCAGGATCCCAAGGTGACGCCGGCGTTGCGGTGGCTGGACCAGCGGCTGCTGGCGCAGGGAACCACGGCCGACGAGATCGTCCGTCAAGTGCATCACGGGCAGGGCGCGATGAACGTTACCGTCCGCAACGTGATCACGAGCATGCGCCTGATGTCCGCGGTTGACTGGGCGGATTTTTTCGAGAGCGTGAGCGCGGTCGATGCGGTGCTCCGCGCCGCCAGCGACTTTGCCGCGATGGACTTTGCCACGCGCGATCGCTATCGGCACGCGATCGAAGAACTTGCACGAGGTTCGGGACACACCGAAATCGAGGTTGCTCAAAGCGCGATTGATTCTGCGCGGGGCGCGGCGTCCGAAGTGCCAAACGGCGACGGCGCGAGGGCGCGCCGCGAGCACCATCCGGGCTACTACCTGATTTCAGAGGGGCGTCACTCTCTGGAGGAGCAACTGGGATTTCGCGCTCCGGTCCGCGACTGGATAGCTCGCGCCAACGCGGCCGCCGGAATCATGGGCTACCTGGGCACGATCGCGATGGTCACCGCGATCATCGTCGCGGGCGCCATGCTTGCCATTGCGGACGCGCCAATCGGTGGATGGACGCGGTTCATTCTTGCGATGCTCGCGATAATCCCCGCGATGGAGGCGGCGGTCGCGATCGTCAATCGGACAGTCACGACTTTCATCGGTCCCGCTATCATTCCCGCCCTCGAGCTTTACGATGGCGTGCCGCCGAGCCTGCGCACAATGGTCGTGATGCCGACTTTGTTGACCACGCGCAACGAGATCGACGAGCAGATCGAGCGTCTCGAGGTTCATTACCTGGCGAGTTCGGATGGCGAGCTGTACTTCGCGATCCTTTCGGACTGGACCGACTCCGCGACCGAAACCGCGCCCGGCGACGACGACCTGCTCGCCGCAGCCACGGCAGGGATAGCGCGCCTGAATCAACGTCACGGACAGGGGCCGGGCGGCAAGCGATTTCTATTGCTCCATCGCCGGCGCATTTGGGACGAAGCCGAAGGCGTGTGGATGGGGTGGGAGCGCAAGCGCGGCAAATTGCACGAGCTGAATCGGCTGCTGCGCGGCGCGACAGATACGACGTTTATCGCATCGGATGGACATCCGCCGGCGGTTCCCGACGGCGTGCGCTACGTGATCACGGTCGACGCCGACACGCGTATCCCGCGCGGCGCCGCCAAGCGGATGGTCGGCAAAATGGCGCATCCGCTGAACGCTCCACGATTCGACAAGCAATGCGGCCGGGTGGTCGAAGGTCACGGGGTTCTGCAGCCGCGAATCACGGCTGCATTGCCGACCCGCCGCGAGGGGTCGGTTTTCCAGCGCGTCTTCTCCAGCACCAGGGGCATGGATCCGTACGCGTTCGCAGTTTCCGACGTTTACCAGGATCTTCTGGATGAGGGCTCTTACAGCGGCAAAGGGATTTACGATGTGGACATGTTCGAAGCGGCGCTGGCGGGGCGCGTCCCGGACAATACACTTCTGAGCCACGATCTTTTCGAAGGAACTTTCGCGCGCTCGGGATTGGCGTCTGACATCGAACTGGTCGAGGAGTTTCCATCGCGCTACGACGTTGCCGCCGCCAGACAGCATCGATGGGCCCGCGGAGACTGGCAATTGATCCCATGGATTCTCGGCCGTGCGCATGGCTCCAACGCCGACACGGCAACGACGGTCCCGCGCGACGGCCGGTCATCGATCCCGCGGCTCGGGCGCTGGAAAATGATCGACAACCTGCGCCGCACGCTGTCGGCGCCGATGGCGTTGCTGGCATTGATGGCGGGATGGCGGCTTCCCGAAGCCGCCGCTGCGATTTGGACCGGGTTCATTGTCGCGACGATGGCGACTGCGCCGATGCTCCCGTTCCTGACCGGAATCATCCCGCGGCGGCGCGATATTTCCAAGCGCAGCCATATCCGCGCGGTCGGCACGGATCTGGCCATCGGGCTCTCGCAGCTCGCGATGATGCTGACCTTGCTCGCGCATCAGGCGTGGCTGATGAGCGACGCAATTTCGCGGACGCTCTATCGTTTGTACGTGAGTCATCGGTTGATGCTCGAGTGGACGACCGCGGCGCAGGCCAAGCGGACGAGTCGTCTCGACGTTCGCGGCTTTTACACCACGATGGCCGGCGGCACGATGTTCGGCGCCGCGGCGGCAATCTTCGTCGCATGGGCAGGTCAGGGCGGCGAAATAATCGCGGCTCCTTTCGTGATCCTGTGGATGCTGTCGCCGGCCGTCGCGCGATGGGCAAGTCTTCCCCCGCGAATCGAGGGCACCAAGCCGCTCTCGCTTGCCGACACGAGGGCGCTCCGACTGAGCGCGCGGCGCACGTGGCGTTTTTTCGAGAAGTTCGTGACGGCGGAAGACAACATGATGCCGCCGGACAATTTTCAGGAAGACCCCAAGCCCCTACTGGCTCATCGGACTTCGCCCACCAACCTTGGACTGTATCTGCTCTCGATCGTCGCGGCTCACGATTTCGGCTGGATCGGAACGCATGAAACCGTCGAGCGGCTGGGCGCGACGCTCGACACGATGAAGCGCCTGGAGCAGTTCCGCGGGCATTTCTACAACTGGTACGCCACGCGCGACCTGCGGCCGCTGGACCCCAGGTACGTATCGTCGGTGGACAGCGGCAATCTTGCGGGGCATCTGATCGCGCTGGGCAACGCGTGCCGCGAGATAATCACGCGGCCGGTTGTGGACCGGCAATGGCTCAGGGGAATTGAAGACCCGATCGCACTCGTTCGCGAGTCGCTTGGCCCGCTGGCCGCCGACCGGCGAAGCCACACTGTCACTCCAAAGCAGATGGAGGAAGCGCTCGACGCCATCGCGCCGTTGATCCAGTCGGATCCGCGAACCGTGGTGGAACTCACCGCGTGGTCGGCGGAACTTGAGATCCAGGGCGATTCGATCAGTGACATTGCGCGCGCGTTGACGCTGGAGCGCGCCGACCGGGCCTCCGCCGAGGTGCTCGCATGGGCAGAAGCGCTCCGAGCATGCATCCGCAGTCATCGACGCGACATCGAATTGCTAAAGCCGTGGTCAACTCGCGGTGCTCGCGACGCGACTTTCGACGGCCCCGCAACCCATCTCGATTCGATACCGACTTTGGGAGATCTGCCGGACCTATACGATGAGGCGATCGGCTGCCTGAAGCCCCGGAACGACGAGCGCCCGGCTGATGCCAGCGCCGGCGCGATTGGCGCGGCGCCCACCAAATCAATCGACTCGACGCTCGATGCGCTTGCGCGCGCCCGCGATGCGGCCAAATCGCTCGAGCGGCGATTGAGCGAGATCGCCGCAACCACGGGCAAGATGCTCGACGCGATGAAGTTCGACTTCCTGTTAGATCCCGCGCGCCAATTGCTGTCGATTGGCTACCGGGTCACGGACGGGAGCCTCGATTCCAACTGCTACGACTTGCTTGCTTCCGAGGCGCGGCTGGCCAGTTTTGTCGCAATCGCAAAGGGGGAAGTACCGGTCAGGCACTGGTTCCGCCTGGGGCGCGCCATGACGCCGGTCGATCGCGGCTCGGCGCTGATTTCATGGTCGGGATCGATGTTCGAGTACCTGATGCCGTCGCTGGTGATGCGCGCGCCGGCCGGGAGCCTGCTCGAGCAAACCAATCGGTTGGTTGTTCGCCGGCAGATGAAGTACGGCGCCAAGCTTGGGATGCCGTGGGGTATCTCGGAATCCGCGTACAACGCGCGCGACCTCGAGCTCACCTATCAGTACTCGAACTTCGGGGTGCCCGGACTCGGGCTGAAGCGGGGGCTTAGTGAGAACGCGGTGATAGCACCCTACGCTACTGCGCTGGCGGCGATGGTGGACCCGGAAGCCGCCGCGCAGAATTTCTCGCGGCTGTTACTGGCAGGCGGGCTTGGGCATTTCGGCTGGTACGAGGCGCTGGACTACACGCCGTCGCGCGTTCCCGAAGGTGAGAGCGTCGCCATCGTGCGTGCGTACATGGCGCATCATCAGGGAATGACGCTGGTGGCTCTTGCCGACGCGCTGAACACTGGCGCGATGCGCGCGCGGTTTCACGCTGAACCCATGATTCAGGCGACTGAGCTGCTGCTGCAGGAGCGAACGCCGCGCGACGTCGCAGTGGCGCGCCCGCGTGCCGAAGAGGTCAAGGCGGAAGCCAACGTCCGCGAGAGCACTCCGCCGACGATTCGCCGGTTCCATTCGCCGCACGATCTGATCCCGCGCACGCATCTGTTATCCAACGGCAAGTACACCGTGATGATCACCGCGGCCGGGTCGGGTTTCAGCCGCTGGCGCGACATGGCGGTCACGCGATGGCATGAGGACGTGACCTGCGATTCGTGGGGGACCTATGTCTTCATCCGCGATGTGAACAGCGGCAAGATCTGGTCGGCGGGTTTTCAACCGGCCGGCGTCGAGGCGGACAGCTACGAAGTCGAGTTCTCCGAGGATCGGGCGGTAATCGTGCGGCGCGACGGCAGCATGACGACGACGCTCGAAGTTGCAGTGTCGCCCGAAGATGACGCCGAAGTTCGGCGCGTGTCGATTTCGAATCTCGGCAATCGCGTCCGCGAGGTCGAGCTGACCTCGTACGCCGAAATCGTGCTGGCGCCCGAGGCGTCGGACACTGCGCATCCGGCCTTCTCCAAGATGTTCGTGCAGACGGAGTTCGATGCCGAGGTCGGCGCGCTACTGGCGACGCGGCGACTCCGCTCGCCCACCGACGCGCCGGTCTGGGCGGCGCATCTGGCGGTGGCCGAAGGAGAGTCGGTGGGCGAGATACAGTTCGAGACCGACCGCGCGCGGTTTCTTGGGCGCGGGCGGGATGTCCGCGATGCAATTTCGGTGATCGACGGGCGGCCGCTCACGGATACGGTGGGGGCAGTTCTCGATCCGATCTTCAGCGTCCGCCGGCGGCTGCGAATACAGGCGGGAGCGACGGCGCGGGTCGCGTTCTGGACCATCGTCGCACCGACGCGGGCCGAAGCGCTGGACCTGGTGGACAAGCATCACGACTCGACCGCATTCGAGCGCGCAGTGACGCTGGCGTGGACGCAGGCGCAAGTGCAACTGCATCACCTGCGGGTTGACGCCGACGAAGCGCATCTTTTTCAGCGTATCGCCAATCGCGTGCTCTACTCGGACCCGACCCTGCGGCCTTCGTCCGACCTGCTCAAGCGCGGCGCGGGCGGACAATCGAAGCTGTGGCCCAGCGGGATTTCCGGCGACCTGCCCATCGTGCTGGTTCGGATCGACGAGATAGGGGATTTGGGGATCGTGCGCGAGCTGGTGCGTGCCCATGAATATTGGCGGATGAAGCAGCTCGGCGTCGATTTGGTGATTCTGAACGAGCGGTCCCCGTCATACGACCAAGATCTGCAAGTCGCGCTCGAGGCCATGGTCCGGTCCAGTCCGGCGCGGTCGTCCTCCGACGGGCAGGGTGCATGCGGAAATGTGTTCGTGCTGCGCTCCGATCTGGTTTCGGTCGAGCTGCGAAACGTTCTGCAGACTGTGGCGCGAGCGGTGTTGCTGAGCCGGCGCGGGACGTTATCCGAGCAAGTCAAACGGCTGGAGATGTTTGAGCCGGCGGCAGCCCCGCCGCCGCGGCGAACCCCTGCGACAGGCCGGGCGGAGATCTCGACGCCGCGGCGCGATCTCGAATTTTTCAACGGGCTCGGCGGGTTTGCGGCGGACGGCCGTGAATACGTGACGATTCTCGGCGAGGGACAATGGACGCCGGCGCCGTGGATCAACGTGATCGCAAATCCCTCGTTCGGCTTCCAGGTCTCGGTCGAGGGCGCGGGCTACACCTGGTCCATCAACAGTCAGCAGCATCAGATTACGCAGTGGTCAAACGATCCGGTGAGCGACCGTCCCGGCGAGGTGATCTACGTTCACGACCTGGATACCGATGAGCTGTGGGGACCGACCGCGATCCCGATTCGCGAGGATGTCGCGCCGTACGTCGTTCGCCACGGCCACGGCTACAGCGTCTTCGAGCACACCTCGCACGGAATTTCACTCGAGTTGACGCAGTACGTGCCGGTGGACGACTCGATCAAGATTTCGCGCCTGAAGATTCGAAATCTCTCGACGCGCGCGCGGCGTTTGTCGATCACCGCATACGTGGAATGGGTGCTCGGCACTTCGCGCGGCGCATCCGCCCCGTTCATCGTGACCGAGATCGAGCCGGAAACCCACGCGGTACTCGCGCGCAACTCCTTCAGCACCGAATACGGAAGTCGAATCGCATTCGCAGACTTGAACGGCCAACAGCAGTCGTGGACGGCGGACCGGACTGACTTTCTCGGCCGCAACGGCACGCTGGACAATCCGGCGGCGCTCGCGGAAGGCAAGCCGCTGTACGCCAGAGCCGGAGCCGCGATCGATCCGTGCGCAGCGCTGCAAACGACCCTGTCTCTCAGGCCGAACGCCGTGACCGAGGTCGTTTTCCTTCTCGGCGAGGCGGGGAACAGGGCGGAGGCGATTTCCTCGATTAAAAAATACCGCGACGCGGACCTCGATTCGGTTTTGGCCGCTGCTGCGCATCGATGGAACGACTTGCTGGACACGGTGCAGGTGAAGACTCCAGACCGTTCGATGGACATCATGCTCAATCGATGGCTGCTGTATCAGACCCTGGCGTGCCGCGTCTGGGCTCGATCGGCCTTCTACCAGGCGGGCGGCGCGTATGGCTTTCGCGATCAGCTCCAGGACGTGATGGCGTTGACGGTGGCGCAGCCCGCGACGGCGCGGGAGCAACTGATCCGCGCGGCGGCGCACCAGTTTGTCGCTGGCGACGTGCAACATTGGTGGCTTCCGCCCGCGGGACAGGGAGTCCGCACCCGCATCGCCGACGATCGCGTCTGGCTGCCGTTCGCAGTGGCTCATTATATAGAGGTGACGGGCGAGCTGGGCATTCTCGAGGAAACGGTCCCCTTCCTTGACGGTCCGGAACTGCATGCCGGCGAGGATGAATCGTTCTTTCAGCCCACGGTCTCCGAGCAGCGCGGCACGATCTTCGAACACTGCGCGCGGGCGCTCGACCATAGCCTCGCGGTGGGCATCCACGGAATCCCGCTGTTCGGGTCGGGCGACTGGAACGATGGCATGAACCACGTCGGCGAGGCAGGCAAGGGCGAGAGTACCTGGCTCGGGTGGTTCCTCTACACGACGCTGCTGGCGTTTGCGCCGTTGGCGGATATCCGCCGCGAGGATGCGCGCGCTTCGACGTGGCGGCGTCGCGCAACTGCGCTTGCGGGATCGCTGGAGCGCGAAGCATGGGACGGCAACTGGTATCGGCGCGGTTACTTCGATGACGGGACGCCGCTCGGCTCGGCCGGCAATCTCGAATGCCGAATCGATTCAATCGCGCAGTCGTGGAGCGTAATCTCCAGCGCCGGAAGTCCGGTTCGTGCTGCTGCCGCGATGGCGGCGGTTGACGAATACCTGGTTCGTCGCGAAGACGGCCTGGTGCTGCTATTCACTCCGCCGTTCGATCACACTCCGCTGGACCCTGGATATATCAAGGGCTATCCGCCCGGCATCAGGGAGAACGGCGGCCAATACACACACGGCGCGCTGTGGTCCGTGATCGCGTTTGCGATGCTGGGCGATGGAGACAAGGCGGGCGAACTGTTCTCGATCCTGAACCCGATCAATCATGCGAACACGCGCGCAGGGATCCATCGCTACAAAGTCGAGCCGTACGTCGCGTGCGCCGACGTGTACTCGATGCCCCCGCACGTCGGGCGGGGAGGATGGACCTGGTACACGGGCTCGGCGGGATGGATGTATCGGGCGGGTCTCGAGTGGATATTGGGCTTTCGTGTCCGCGGCAAAACGCTACTGATCGATCCGTGCATCCCGGGCAAATGGCCGGGATTCGAGATAGTGTACCGACACGGCTCGACCCGGTATGAAATCGCGGTCGAGAACCCACGCAGCGTTAGTCGCGGAGTCAGCAGCGTGGAACTCGACGGCAAGGCGCTCACCGGGCGCCCGGCGCAAATCGCCCTCGCCGATGACGGCATCACACATCGAGTGCGGATTGTACTTGGCTGATTGTGCGATGACCGGCGATGGTAAAATAAGTAATAGAGTATATTTAGTCAGTTTGTTCTCCCGAGCACCGCATTCACGTTAATTTGGATTAGTCATTTTGACATTCCGAATGACTAAATATATTATCGACTAGTCGGATTCGATATAGGATTCGGGGCCGACTCTGATCCAGCCCAACAGTGGCCTTTCCGCTCGCCTTCGACCACGTTCCGCTAGACCATCGCAAATCGTCAAAGCATAAGGCTTGAGGAGGTTCGCACGGGACGACCCAGTCTCACGGCATTGCTGCGTATGGAAATTAAATTGATGAAAAACAAACTGAAAAAAACGATTACCTTGTCCGGTGCGATTCTGGCGCTCGCGATCGCAGCGCCGGCGTTCGCGCAATATGGTCCAGGCTATGCGGCCCCGGGCTACTACGGAGGACCGGGAGAAGCCGGATGGGGCGCATACGACAATAATCACATCTGGCACGGCGCCCGATGGTGGCATCAGCACGACATCATGTGGTTCTACGCCAATCATCCGGAATGGGCCATCATGGACGCGCTGTGGCTCAACGAAGATGGCGACTACGACAACAACGGCAACTGGCACGATGCCTATTGGTGGCATCAGCACGATCCTGACTTCTTCTACGCCAATCATCCGAATTGGATATCGTGGAATTCGCAGTGGCTTGCCCAGGACGGCGCCTACGACGCCCAGCACAACTGGCATTACGGCCAATGGTGGTACAACCAGAACCCGAGTTGGGTTTCCGCCAACCATCCCAACTGGATTAGCCAACACCAAAACTGGGTGAGTCACACTGAGCCGCAAGACCATCGGGCCGTGATGCGGACGGCGAACGAGGGAAATCAGCAGAATCGCCAGCAGCAGGCCTCGAATCAGCAGAAACAGGGGAATCAGCAGAAGGCTGCAACCGATCAACGGAACGAGGCGAACCGCCAGCAGCAAGCGTCGCGCGAGCAACAGACGCAGCAGAAGCAGGCGCAAGTCCAGCAGAAGGACCGTCAGCAGCAGGCCACGCATCAACAGCAGCAGGCTACTCACAAGGAGCAGGCGCAGGTCCAGCCGAAGAGCCGTCAGGAGCAGGAGCGTCCGCAGCAAGCCTCTCATCAAGAGAAGCCGGCGGCTCACCAGGAGCAGTCGTCTCGCCAGCGGCCTGAAGAGAACAAGCAAGCGAATGCGGGTCACGAGGGCGGTCACGAGAACGGAGTGCACGAAGAAGCGAAGAAATAATCGCGGGCGCGATACCGCCTGAACAGGCGTATAGCTTCCGATACTCAGATCGAATGGCCCCGCCGGTCCTTAAGACGGCGGGGCCGCTTCATGTCCACTACAAATAGATGATCGCCGACGCCGATCCACTCGTCGCGGCAATTGACCGGAGCGATCGCTGTCGCTTAGCGGCGGGTGAGCTTGTCGACTTCGGCCAGTTCCTCGGCGGACAATTTCCAATTTCCCGCCTTCACGTTCTGGGTGACCTGCTCGGGGCTGGTCGCGCCGGAAATTACGCTGGAAACCTCCGGCTGCGACCCGAGCCATCCCACGGCCAGCTCGAGCATCGTGTGCTCGCGGCTGCGCGCGAACTTCTCGAGCCGTTCGAGCGTCGCGAAATTTTCGTCGGTGAGCGCCTGCTGCGCCATCCGTTGCACGAGAGAAAGCCGGGTGCCCTTTGGCGGTTCGGCGCCGCGCCGGTATTTGCCGGTCAGAAATCCACTAGCCAGTGGAAAGTAAGGCAGGATACCTACTCCGAACTGACGGCATGCGGGGACGAGTTCGCGTTCGATGCGGCGGTCGAGCAAGTTGTACTGATTTTGCGCGGAGATGTACGAGGCAAGTCCGCGGCTGCGCGATATCCAGAGCGCATCGACGGTCTGCCACGCGGCGAAGTTACTACATCCGATATAGCGGACCTTGCCGGAGCGAACGAGATCGTTCAGCGCCTCGAGAGTTTCCTGTTGCGGCGTCTCGGCGTCCGGGCCGTGAATCTGATACAGATCGATATAATCAGTGCCCAGCCGTTTAAGGCTCGCCTCGGCGGCCGCGATGATATAGCGGCACGATGCGCCGCGCAGGTAGGGACCGTCGCCCATCGCCATGCCGAATTTGGTCGCGACGACAACCTCGCGACGGCGATCTCCGAGCGCCTTGCCGAGCAACTCTTCGGAGCCGCCCCGATTGCCGTATATGTCGGCGGTGTCGAACAGCGTGACGCCGTCGTCGAGCGCCTGATGCACCACAGCGCGCGTCTGCTCCGCGTCGCATCGCATGCCAAAGTTGTTGCATCCCAGTCCGACGGCCGAAACCTTGAGTCCCGAGTTGCCGAGCTTGCGATATTCCACGGTTGCTCCTTTCGGCGTGCGGCTTCAGAATCGCGCGAACGGCGGCCGCTTGCGACTATTCGATTCCGTAGCGCCGGCGCTTACGCCACAGCGTCGTGACGTTGATGCCGAGCGTGTCGGCGGCTTCTTCGAGCGTGGCGCTGGCGGCGAGCACGCGCGCGATGTGCTCGCGCTCGACTTCATCGAGGCTGGCAGCGTTGGGGATGCCGCTGAGCGCCTCGGTCGAATCGTGAAACAGCGAATCGGGCAGGTCATCGGGGGCGATCGCCTCGCCGCGCATCAGGACGGTGCCGCGTTCGATCGCGTTGCGAAGTTCGCGCACATTCCCGGGCCATCGATAGCGCGTGAGCGCCGCGGTCGCTCCGGGTGAAAATGCGAGGCCGGGATGCGAATTGCGCACGGCGGCGACGCTCAGCAGCCATTGTGCGAGCGGCAGAATATCCTCGCGCCGTTCGCGCAACGGAGGCACGCGAAGGGTGATGACGTTGAGGCGGTAATAGAGATCCTCGCGAAAGTGATGCGCGGCGACTTCGGAGTCGAGGTCGCGATTGGACGCCGCGATTATTCGCGCATCGACGTGAATCGTGCGTTCGCCGCCGACCCGCTCGAAGTTCTGATCCTGCAGGAAGCGCAGGAACTTGGTCTGGAGGGTCGGCGTCAAGTCGGCAATCTCGTCGAGGAAAACGCTCCCGCCGTTGGCCGCCTCGAGCCGCCCGGGCTTGTCCTTGACCGCGCCGGTGAACGCGCCGCGGACGTGCCCGAACAACTCGCTCTCCAGAAGTTCTTCCGAGAGCGTGGTGCAATTGACGACGACGAACGGCTTGCTCTGGCGGCGGCTCCATCGATGGATCTGCCGGGCGATAACGTTTTTGCCGGTGCCGCTCTCGCCGGTGAGCAGAATAGTCGCGTCACTGGCGGCGGCCTGACGCGCAGTTTCGAGCAGGTGTTGCATCGTGGGGCTGCGCGAGTCGAGCAGCGGCTCCTCATCGATGGCGCTGCGCAGTGCGCGATTTTCCGCCTGAAGCACCCCGACGTGCAGCGCCCGATCGACGGTGTGCTGAATCTGTTCGAGCGAGAACGGCTTGGTGACATAGTCGTAGGCGCCGGACTTCATCGCCTCGACGGCATTTTCAACGGTCGCGTAGGCGGTCATCAGAATTACCAGGCACTCGGGCGCGCGCCGCTTGATCTCGTGGAGCAGTTCGAGCCCGCTCATCTCGGCCATCCGGTAGTCGGTCAGAACCAGATCGAACTGCGTCTCGGCGAGGAGAGCTACGGCCTGCGTGCCGTTCTCAGCCGCGCGAACCTCGTGGCCAAGCGACTCGAAAAACGAGACGAGACTTCGGCGGATATTGCGCTCGTCATCGACAATGAGCAGCTTGGCCATCAAATCTCCTGTGCGGCGGGAATTTCGACGATGAATCGCGAGCCGTGAGAGTTGGCGTTCTCGACGAAAATCCTGCCGCCATGGGCCTCGACAATTTCCTTGACGATCGACAGACCCAGCCCGGCCGATCCCTTTTCGAGCCCGTCGGAACCGTACTGCACGAAACGCTCGAAAATATAGTCTTTCAGCTCGGGCGGAATTCCGGGCCCCGAGTCGGTGACTTCCAGCCGCGTGGCCTGCTTGGCGCCGAGCGTCGAGACTTTGATAGTTCCACCGGCCGGGGTGTAGCGGAGCGCGTTGCCGAGCAGGTTTGAAATCACCCACGAGAGCTTGACCGGGTCGCCGATGACCTCGGGCACCGATTCGATGTGCTCCTGGATCTCGATGTGCTTCTCGCGCGCCTGGATTGCGAAGCGCTTGGTCACGTCGGCAGCCAGCCGGGCAAGATCGAGACGCTTTTGCTGGACGGCGATCGCGGGAATCTCGCCGCGCGCGAGGTTGAGCAGGTTGTCGGTAAGCTGACGCATCCGCGAGCATTCTTCGAGGATCACCTGCAGCAGTTCGCTGCTCTTCGGATTTAAATCCCGCACATCCCGGCTCAGCAGCTCCGCCGACAGCGCCAGCGAGGTGAGCGGGGTCCTGAGTTCGTGCGACAGGGTGGCGACCAGGTTGGTGCGGGCGCGATCCTGATCGCGGAGGTAGGTCACGTCCTGCAGAATCAGCAGGGTCCCAAGCGACTTGCCGGCCGTATGATGAAGCGGGACAGACTTCAGCACGTAGGAATGATCGCGGCCGCGGACGTGAAGATCGATTTCAGTGCGCTGGCCGGCCGGCCCGGCCCTCTGAAGTGTGCGCAGCGCGTCGCGAACGCGGAGGTAATGAGGATGGTTGCTGCTGAGATCGTCGAACGGACTGCCGAGTGCATCGTGAAGATCGACGCCGAGGATCAGCGCCGCGATCTCATTTATGTGTGCAACGATTCCCTCCGTATCGATTAGCACGACGCCGTCTTCGAGGCTCTCGATGATCGCTTCGGTCTTGCTCTTTTCGTAAACCAGACGCTCGACGTTGAGCTCGTCGTACTGTTCGAGTCGCTCGGCCATCTGGTTGAATTCGCGCGCGACCGCTTCGAGCTCGGCCAGCGGCTGGGGGCCAAGCCGCACCTGCGACTTGCGCTGACTGATTCCGCGCAGCCGCTCGGCGAGTTCCGTGAGCGGCTTTGAGAGCCGCCATCCGAGACCCCACGAGACGGCGGCGCCCACCAGCAGCACCAGCGCAAGCCCGGCGGCGAATTCGTACGCGAGCCGCCGGCCCAGCTTTACCGAGCGGCTGTCCGCGCGGAACATGGCGGCCTTGTTCATCGCGATCAGATCGTCGAGGCGGCCGTTCAATTCGGCGAATTCGCGATCGTGAAACGTGCCGGGCGGCGCGGCGGTGATGTCGGCGAACAGATGGTTGCCGCGCCGGGCGATATCGGCGGCGAGTTCAGGCTCGCCAACTTCAGTCAAGCCATGATTCTCGACGTCGATCCACTGCAAGAAATTGTGCCGCGCCTCGGGCAGGACGTCCCTGGCGCGGCCGTCATGCTCGGCGATCTGAAGCGCGGTGAGCGCGGCGTGCATGTTCTGTGCGGCCTCGATGCTGATGTAGTTGCGATAGAGGGTCTCGCGGATTGCGCCGCCAAGCGAGTAGACCCGCGGCAGCGTGTAGAGTCCCAGCATCACGACCAACGCCAGCATCAGCAAAGTACCGTTGCGAATTTGGCGTTGCAGCGACGGCGCGCTCATCGCGATTCCTCCCGTTCTTCGGTCGCGACGATTTCCACGTCGAGATCGCGTGCGTCCGCAACCAGCCGCGCCGGCACGTCGCCCTTGAGCCACCGGCGCCATCGCGGCTGATGGGTCCGGCCGACGATTAGCTTCGTCACGCCCTTGTCGTGCGCGAAGTCGATCAGCGCCTTGACCACATCGTCGGACTTGAGCCACACGGTTTCGGCGCCGAGGTCGCTCGCGACATTGATGTTGTTGAGCAGCGCGACGAAATCCCTGGTGCCGATATTTTTCACCGACTCGGCGGGCGTCTCGATGTGCACGGCGAACCATTCGGCGTTGAGCTGTCCGGCGATGCGCGAAGCCTTGCGCAGCAGTTGTCCGGTGTCGGCGGCGTTGGACGAGATTCCGACCATGATGCGATCGATCACGTTCGCGTGGCGGCCGCCCTCGCGCTTGAGCGCCTCGCGGTCGAGGCGCTGGCGGTCCAGACTGCGCGCGACCTCGCGCAGCGCCAGTTCACGGAGCGAGGCAAGATTGCTCGGCTTGAAAAAATTCTTCAGCGCGTGTTCGATCTGGTCTTGCGGGTAAATCTTCCCCTCGCGCAGTCGTTCGCGCAGCGCTTCCATGGGCATATCGATGTCAACGATTTGATCGGCGCGCGCGAGGAACGAATCGGGCACCGTCTCGCGTACGTCGATGCCGGTGAGGCGCCTCATCACCGCGTTCAGACTTTCGACGTGCTGGATGTTCATGGCGGTAATCACATTGATGCCGGTGCTGACGATCTGCTCGACGTCCTGGTAGCGCTTTTCGTGGCCGGAGCCGGGGGCGTTGGTATGCGCGAGCTCATCGACGATCACAACCTCGGGCTTGCGCGCGATGATCGCATCGATGTCCATCTCTTCCAGCGTAACTCCGCGGTACGAAATCTGGCGGCGCGCAACGACCTCGAGGTTGCCAATCCGCTCCTCCGTCTCGCGGCGGTTGTGCGTTTCAATCAAGCCGAGCACGACATCCACTCCCCGATCGCGGAGCTGATGCGCCTCCTCGAGCATCCTGTATGTCTTGCCTACGCCGGCGGCGGCGCCGATATAAACTTTGAGCCGTCCCCGTTGAGTTTGGGGCACAAGATCGAGAAAAGCTTCGGGCTCAGGCCGTTTTTCATCGTCCATTCAAGTCCCGGGAGTTGTTCCGCCATGACTTCCCGCGGCGCGATCGAGGGCCAGGTTCAGCAGCAGCGCGTTTACGCCGGGCTCCGCCGAAGATTCCCGCAAATCGCGGCCGCGTGTTCTCGGCAATCAACTGCCACACCTGATCTTCGCTTATGCCGCGCGCGTGGGCAACCCGTGCCACCTGGAGGCCGTCTGTGGCTTCCATATTGGGAACCTCGCCCGCTAAGAGCCCGGGCGTTTGCCGTATCCGAGGTCCGCGCTTCGATCTATTGAGGCTGCCCGTACTTGTTTCTCAATGCGAGGTTGAGTTCCAGCACGTTGACGAACTTTTCGCCCGCGAGCCCACCGAACGGCGCGCACGCATTGGCTTCGATCATCTGCTCGATCTCGTTACGAACCTGTTTCGGATCGCGCTTGGTGTCGGAAGCCCATTTCTGGGAAATGCGATCCAATTGATACTCGGCGTTCGGCAGGCTGATGTGAGGATCGAGACCGGAGCCCGACGCCATTACCATATCGGCCGGCACATCCTGCAGGGGTGCATCGGCATGCTCCTGACGCCACATGTCGAAGAAGATCGACTGTATATCCGATCCCTGGTTCACCGGCTCAATTGCGGTGACGGTTTTTCCGTCAGCGCCCTGGTGAGAAACTGCCGAGGGGAACTTGCCCGGATTGTCTTTCGAGAACGTTTCGAAAAAGAGCACCGCCAGATCAGCAGCCTTTGGATCCGGCGTGCCGGGATTGTCCTTCTTCCACTTAGATACTTCGTTCGGATGCTTCTTCGTCCAGTCATCAACGTATGCGGCGTGTGTCGGATCGGCACTCACCCAGCCTGTCGCGAGTTCATTGTGAGCATCGTCCCACTGCGCGACGATGTGCGGCTGTCCGCCAAACTTGTCCTGCTGAAACCAGGCCTCAATATCCGGCGCAATCTGCTGACCCTTTTTCGGGCCGTCGCTGTATACCACGATTGGGCCAAGGGCGCGCGCGACACGGTCCCGAAGAAGGTAGTTCGAAGCGGAAAGGTTCGAGGGTGCCGACGCCGATGCGTCGTATGACGCCGCGGACGGCCGCGGCTGAAAATACTCATCCTTGGTGAACGGCTGCGCGATTAACAGGGAGCCGACCGGCTTTCCATCCGGACCATTGACAATGCTGCCGTTGGCCTGGAAGGGGAAGAACACCTGGCCAATTACCCATAGCACAGATGGGTATATTATGCAGATTATCGGAATGACGAACAGGAAGAGCAGAAAACTCTTTGAAAAATAGCGTGACATGGCTCTGCCTCTAGGTGCCTCTCGTTAAGAAATCAGGTGTCCCGCGACCATGATCATGTCGATCAGCTTGATTCCCGCGAACGGAAGAACGACACCGCCCAAACCCCAAATCAGCAGGTTTTTACGCAGCAGCGCGTCGGCTCCCAGCGGACGATACCGCACTCCGCGAAGCGCGATCGGGATGAGTAGCGGAATGATTACCGCGTTGAATATAACCGCCGAGAGTATGGCCGAAGTTGGCGAGTGAAGGTGCATGACGTCCATCACCTTCAACCACGGCAATGTGCCGGCGAACAGCGCAGGCACGATCGCGAAGTATTTCGCGACATCGTTGGCGATCGAGAATGTCGTCAGCGCGCCGCGCGTCATCAGCAACTGCTTGCCGATCTCAACGACCTCGAGCAACTTGGTCGGGTTGCTGTCGAGGTCGACCATGTTGCCGGCTTCCTTGGCGGCCTGGGTGCCCGAATTCATCGCAAGGCCAACGTCCGCTTGCGCCAGCGCCGGCGCGTCGTTGGTGCCGTCTCCGATCATTGCGACGAGCTTGCCGTCGGCCTGCTCCTTGCGGATGTAAGCGAGCTTCGCCTCGGGCGTGCACTGCGCGACGAAGTCATCAACGCCTGCTTTCTTCGCGATTGTCGCGGCGGTGAGCGGATTGTCGCCCGTTATCATGACGCTGCGCACGCCCATCCTGCGCAGACGCTCCAGGCGCTCGCTGATGCCGGTTTTCAGAATATCGGAGAGTACGACGACACCGACGACAGTGGCGCCATCGGCGACTGCGAGCGGTGTAGCGCCTTGCCTGCCAATCGCATCAACTGCGGGCTGGAATTCGGCTGGAGCGGTACCGGACTGACGCTCGACGAAGCGTATTATGGCCTCCGGTGCGCCCTTGCGAATTTGACGGCCATCGGGAAGATCGATCCCGCTCATCCGCGTCTGTGCGGAGAACGAAATGAACTGTGCGCCGTCTGGAGCGGTTACGTCGGCCGGGGTTCCACCCCGATCAAGGTGGAGTCTTACGATCGTCTTTCCTTCGGGCGTTTGATCGGCGATTGACGCGAGCGCGGCGAGACGACCGAGCTGTGCAGCAGTATATTTTCCGACCGGCAGAAAATCAGTCGCGTGCCGATTGCCCATTGTGATCGTGCCGGTCTTGTCGAGCAGCACGACATCGATGTCACCTGCGGTCTCAACCGCTTTGCCGCTCTTGGCGAGAATGTTCGCCTGAAGGGCACGGTCCATGCCGGCGATACCGATCGCGGCCAGCAACGCGCCGATCGTCGTCGGAATCAGGCATACCACCAGCGCCACCAGGGTAGGAACGTCCGTGCCGAGGCTCTTCAGCGGTTCCGTCATTCCGAGATAGCTCGCCATGTAGATCTCGGCGTTGAGAGCCATCGGCCAAAGGGGCACGACAACGATTACGAAGAGCAGCGTGAAAGCAGTGAGCACAAGGCTCAGTGCGATTTCGTTGGGCGTGCGTTGACGAACCGCACCTTCGACAAGAGCAATCATGCGATCGAGGAACGATTCGCCCGTGGCAGCCGTAATTTCCACGATGATGCGATCCGAGAGAACCCGCGTTCCGCCCGTCACACCCGAACGGTCGCCGCCTGATTCGCGGATGACGGGAGCTGACTCGCCGGTTATCGCGGACTCGTCGACAGACGCGAGCCCTTCAATAATCTCGCCGTCGCCGGGGATGATCTGGCCCGCTTCGACCACGACCCGGTCGCCGGGTTTCAGATCGGCGGACGAAACCTCCTCGATAATATCTTTGCCCTTGAGCCGGTATCCGGGCGTGTCCTTGCGCGCCTTGCGGAGCGATTGAGCCTGGGCGCGTCCGCGAGCTTCTGCCAGTGCAGTGGCAAAGTTCGCGAACAGCACCGTCAACCAAAGCCAGAAATCGAGTGCGATGAAGTAGCTAATCGGAACTTGGCTCACCGACTGGCTAAGAAACGCCTGTATAATGAACAGGAGCGTCAATACCGACCCGATTTCCACGACAAACATGACGGGATTGCGCCACTGAACGTCGGGCCGCAGCATCAGGAACGCTTCCTTGATCGCCGGACGCACCAGCTCCGACGCGAACAGCGCGTGGGCTCGCGATCGCCGCGGCGGCACCGGTGCCTGAGGCGTGATCTTCAGTTCAGGTGGCGTCGGTATGTTTTTTACAGCTTCCATTCTCGAGGATCCTCGATTGGTACATCTTCTTTAGCGATCGACCTATCCGCCGAACGGCATCGGACCCCAGTGATCGGCAAGCGGACCGAGGGCGGCTACAGGTAAGAACATTAGCGCGCCGAGGATTACGATGGTGCCGAGCAAGAGCCAGTAGAACGTCATACTGTCGTCGCGCATGGTGCCGAGCCCGGATGGCGCCTCCTTCTTCATTCCAAGAAAGGCGGCCATCGCAATCGGCGCCACGATTGGCAGGTATCGACTGAACAGCATGACCAACCCCGCCGCGATATCCAATTGCCGGCTGGTTGGAGCGGGATTGGGATTGTCATTAAAGCCCCAGGTATCGCCCAGCCCTTCGAAACCCGAGCCGTTGTTCGCGGATGCCGAGGTGAATTGATACATAACTTCTGAGAAGCCGTGCGCGGCGGGATTGAACTCCGCCTTGGTGCCCCAGCTTGTGGCCGCGAATAAACCGGTCGTTCCAAGAATCATCAGCGGATGCACCAGAAGTGCGATAACCGCCAGCTTGACTTCACGCGCGCCGACTTTGCGGCCGAGATATTCCGGCGAGCGCCCCACCATCTGGCCTGCGATGAATACGCCAATGATGAGGAAGAGCAGGATGTTAATCATGCCGACGCCCTTGCCTCCGAACACGCAGTTCAGCCACATGCCCACCATCGGCGAAAGCCCGGTGAGAGGATTGAGGCTGTCGTGGGCGCAGTTCACAGCACCGCAAGTGACTGCGGTAGTGAGTGCGGCGAAGGTGGGAGCGGCAACGATGCCGAATCGCATTTCCTTGCCTTCGAGATTACCCAGATGTTGATCAATCGGCAGACCCGCGACTTGAGGAATGGTCAATTCGCGGAACCCACCCTTTGCGGTTGCACTCGGAATCTTGTAGGTGACACTGGCGGGATGTGCGGTTAGTCCAGGATTCGGTTTCAGCTCGAAATAGATAGCCCACGCGATCATGCCGACCATGAGCGTCAGCATCACGCCGTAGATCACAATCGAGTGCCTCACTCTTCGCAGCATCCGGCCGAACATCAGAACCAGCGTGAACGGAAACATCATCATGTCGAAGCAGGTGATGAAGTTCGTCCACGCGCTCGGATTCTCATACGGATGCGCGGAGTTGGCGCCAAAGAATCCACCGCCATTCGTGCCGATCTGCTTGATCGGAATCGCTGCGGCGACCGGGCCAAACACGATAGTCTGTTCCTTGGCCACACCTTTGTCGTCAGTTCCCATCGCACCCGGTTCCAGAGTGGCGACCTGAATCGTGCTCTTAAACGTCATCGGCATGCCCTGCTGCATGAAGAGCACGCCGGACAGGATCGCGGCCGGCACAAACATGTAAATCAGCACGCGCCACATATCGACGAAGTAGTTGCCGACCTTCTGCTCGCCACGGAAGGCGCGAATCATTGCCACAAGTGCACAAAAGCCAACCGCGGCGGATATGTACTGGTTGGAAATGGTGAAGAAAATCTGGCTGAAATTTGAGAAGTGTACGTCGCCTGAATAGTCCTGCAGGTTTGTATTGGTCATGAAGGACGTGACGGAGTTGAATATCGTCGTCGGCGCCAACATGCCAAGGTGACGCGGATTCAGCGGCATAATCGGTTGAACCGCGAGCACCACGTAACCCCAGACGAACAGTAACAGGTTGAAAATCAGAAGCGCGGCCGTGTACTGCTTCCAGTCTTGAGGACCGCTGTCGAGCTTGCGCTCGATCCAGCCAAATCCCGGCAGCGGCCGATACTGGCCCTCCATGATCCAGGCACAGTATTTGCTAAGTGGAATCGATACTAACACCGCAGTGACAATCAGCGCGGCGGGAAGAAGCCAAAGTTGCAACATCGCTAGGTACCTCCGGGCGAGAGTCTGCCGCTTAGAACCATTCCGGGCGCACCAGCGCTACGGTCAGATACACAAGAAGAAAGACGCAGACAGCAGCGGTAACGTAAGTCATGACTAACCTCGTAGATTCAGATTCGCTCGCAGGCGTAAAGGAAGGCGAAGCATAGTCCTATGGCCGCGATGCCGAGCCCGAAGGTAAGTGGTATCCAAGTCCAAAGGTCCATAGTCGTGCCTCCACTGATGGTTTCCCGATTTAATAAAGTTTAGTGCGGTTTGTTAGTGCGCGCGCAGTTCGGAGCGACGAGAGTGTTCCCAGGGTAACCAAGGGGGGTCGTCCGATCCGTTCGACATCTGTCGCGACAAGATTTTCAGCACCGCCCGTGCCAATGCTGGAAGCGCTGATTCCACAAGGCTTTTTTCATACTTCAGGCTCGCGGCATTTCAAAATGCATCGTGCTTTTCGATGCAAACTTCATCGACATCCCCGAGCCGCAGCGATACCCTCGTCCAGCGTTCGCTCATAGGCTCATTTCCTGCTATCCCGGATGGCTGCCCGCTCTTTGGGGCGTGAACAAAATACAGGCGAAGATGAAAATCGCGATGATTAAAGAAGAACTGATACGGCTGAGATTGAAACCGCCATCCGCATGCGGCTTGGTCAGGAGATCGCCGAGCGTCGCACCGAGCGGCCGGGTCAGGATAAACGCCATCCAAAACAACAATGTGTGCGACGCCTTGGTATAGAAGTATGCGGCTGCGACCAGCACCAGCGCGCCGGCAAAAACCAGCGCCCCTCCTCCGAATCCGAGTCCGGAATCATCGGCTAGAAAGTCGCCAAGGGCGGTACCCAGCGTGTTAGAGAATAGAATCGTCGTCCAGTAGAACATTTCGACTTTGGCCGACGTGATGTTGTTGACGGACACAGAGCCCATGGTGAACCGCCATATTCCAAGAACAAGCATCAACATGGTGAAGAGAGTCAGCGAACCTCCGATGTAACCGATCCCGAGAGAACGATCCGCATAGTCCGCCATCGTCGTGCCTACGGTGGTAGTTGCGACGATAACGGCCCAATACAGAAATGGATGGAAGGATTTCGAGGTGACCTGAGCTGCGACAGTGACAATGAAGAAGGTGAAGAAAATGGCGGTGCCGATCGCGTACCCTAGATGCATAGTCATCGACACCGCATCGGCGGCTGTTTCACCCATAGTCGTTGCGGCGATCTTGATGACCCAGAAAGCCAGGGTAACTTCTGGCACCTTGTTCAAACTGCTCTCGGGAACCCTATTCATGGTATCGTCTCTCCACCCAGCGGCTGTCAGCCCCGCGAGCCACGCGATGCGCAAGTTGTTTTATTTTCTTTCTCAGGTGATTACTACTCAATTCCCCGTCCGCCCATAGGAGGAAAAGTCGCTTTTATGGTACGATGCCGCCCGGACGCGATATTCGAATGGAAATTACTATTCTGAGCAATGGGGTGTTGTTCGCAAGCGCAGATGGTGGCGCCACTTGGACTACGATCAGCCCGAACTGAACCCGCATATGGTCGGCCCACAGGAGGGAAAGTCGTCATTGCTTAATATCTCAATCGATGAGCGCAGATGCCGGCCTTGCGATGAGTTTCGGCGTGCCGACTAATAGCTCATCCGAGAAAGCAGGGAGGTCAATCGATTCGACCGGAGTCATCTTATGGTCTTCGACGCGTCCGGAAATCTTCTTCGCGCGGAGAGAGATTAAGCAGCTCGTCCTCCTATCGCTCGCGTTCGCTTTTGTCTTTTTGTACCCGATTTTGTGCGATAGCAGCTTATCCGGCCCGGGAATCGGCGCCTGGCTAATCAGGCCCCAGCTCGAACACTTTACTGCGATCCCGAGCGACGGCGCAGACCGTGATTTGTTTGTGCAACTGCGCTGGGTTCCCTACTACACCCTGACACATTTTCACCAATTGCCGTTTTGGAATCCGTACAAGTGCGGCGGGATGCCCATGCTTGGCAATCCAGAATCGGCAATAGTCACTCCGTTCCTGTTGCTCTATTTGATATTCGGCTTGATACCCGGGATGCTCCTCGAGATTTACCTGCATGTCGCGATTATGTTCGCCGGCGGTTACGTACTCGGGCGGGAACTCGGCCTCGTCCCGCTTGCCGCGCTTGTGCTCGCCGCAATGTTTCCATCGAGCTCCTGGCTATCGCTGCATATTGCTCTGGGTCACCTCAACTTTCTCTCGGCCGCCTATATTCCGTGGATTCTGGCGCTGCTGCTCGCGTCGTGCAGGTTGCGGCGATGGCATCTAGCGATGCTGGGCGGACTGCTCTGCGCGCTGACGCTGACGGAGGGGAATTACGGATTCGTTTTTGCCGCGATGCTGGTCGCGATCGTTGCGGTATGGTACGCGACGACTCAACTAAGTGTCCGGCCCCTTCTGGCTGCGTCTCTGATCGGAATTTTCGCCATCGCCTTCAGCATGCCAAGGCTCATCCCTACCGCCGAACTGTTGACGATACATCCGCGCGAAATACAACTTTCCTATCTGAGCTGGCACGGTGCTCTTGTCTCACTGTTCTCGAGAGACCAGGACCTTTGCGCTCCGATGGTCGCGTCATTCCTCTTCTCCGAGTATGCCGGCTATATCGGCGCGCCCTTTGCGTTGCTCGCACTAATCGGGGCAATCGGCAATGTGCGCAAGTCGTTTCCGTGGGTGCTCGGGGCGATCTTTTTCTTCACGTTGTTTCGCGGGGACACGAGCCCTAATGCGCCAACGATGTGGTTGCGGCTTCTGCCTCTTGCCGGCAACATCGGTCTGTGCGGACGCTGGGTGGTTCCGCTGGTATTCTGTGTCGGTGTGCTGGCCGCACTCGGTGCGCAATCATTGTGCGAGCGGCCACAACAGTGGGGCCGGCGCCTGGCCGGGATACTAATCACGGTGGGCGTGGCCGATGCGTGGCTGGTATGCGCGCCAAATTACCGCTACCTGTTTCAACCGGCAGCTCGGGCGCCTGCGCCATCGCAAACGTTTCGCCAGTACTATACGGAATGGGCCCCGCCGTTCACGTCGATAGCCATGGCTGGGATGGGTTCCCTCAGTTGCGGGGACCGCGGCTATCACGTGGATCCACCGAAGGGCACCGTACTCGGATACAACCAGACAGGATATCGCGGTGAATACTACTTGCTTGGCGCCGGCAAAGTGACCGAGACTCTATGGTCGCCCAACCTTCTGCGCTACGAGGTCGACGTTCCCCAAACAACCTCGCTGGTGGTCAACCAGATTATGTATCCTGGGTGGCGTTTGACGCACGGCAATGGATTCGCTTACGCGGAGAATGGACTTATCGCTGTGCGCGTTCCATCCGGTCGCCAGGAAATCGAATTGGTATACACTCCCCGCCACATCGTGGCGGCATGCGCGATCGCGCTTTTCGCTTTGGCGACGCTGATAGTGGTTTGGCGGATAGAATCGCAATCCGTAAGTCGGCGCCGCTCCAACCCTTGCTAGGCCATCTCTAGCTCGCGTCAAGGAGCGCCCGTCGCGACTCCCATCGAATCAGGACAAATGCGACGAGCGTGGTCAGAATCGAGACTATTATCCCGCAGATTGCCGCGAGGCTGATGTATCTGAGGACGATTCGGCTTTTTCCGGCCGGCGCCTTTACCGCCAGCAATCCATCCCAGGAAAAGGTTGGGCCCGCGCCCGACATGACTCGCCACGATGGATCGTAGTTCTGATTGACGACCAACAGCGAAGGCCCCGGCGCGTCCACGGCGTATTCGAGGCGGTTGGGAGTCCATCGCGCAAGCGTCACGGAGCCTGCGCCGAGCAAGTACTGCTCTCCGCGATAGCCGGGTTCGTTCCACCCTTTCGCCTCTGTCGGCCAGGGGGGGGACACGTAGCAGTTCACAACGCCTTGGTGATCCCGAATCACCGCCGACTCCGCGAGTGCGGGTGAGCGTTCATATTGCGCGAACTCGCCATGCGTCGGACCAGGACCGACCACGTCCAGCAATATGGTGCGCAGGTTGGGGGGACCGACCAGAACCAAATCGACGCCACCAATGAGTATGAGAAGGGCGGAAATTGCGAGCGCGGCCGGCGAGCCGCGGCTGCATACGGCGTCGATGCCGACACCGGCCAACACTGCCACCATCAGCGCGAATGGAATCAGGAAGCGCGACGGCAGGCGGCTCGAAGAAAACAGCGGCATACTGTGCAACCAGACCCACAGGCAGTTCGGACTGGTCGCTCCGCGCGCCAATTCGAAGAGAACTATTCCGGCGAAAATCCATGGGATGGCTCTGCGCGGGAAGAACAGCGCCATCACTGCGATTATCCCGAACAAGCCCACGTATGCGCCCGATTCCCAGAAGCCCCAACCGTTCACGCTTGTCCGATTGCGATCTTGATTGCGGGACAACAGTGACTGACTTAACGCGTCGAGCGAGTTCGTAAAGTTTGCGTCGGTTGGGCGCGGATGCGATGCCATCACCTCAATCACCGGCAAACCCTTGACCGCGCCGAATCCAGCGGCGAAAAACGCCGCGACCACTAGCGCGATCAGCGGGCGCGCACTCAGCCGCACCGCGGCTCGACCAACAAGCACCAGCGCGAGCGTCAGACCTTCGAAGAGTGGGAGATATGGGTTGCCCTCAAAAAGGCTAAACGCTATCAATGCGCCGCACGGCGCCGCGTATCGAAGCTTGCCGCGCTCCGATGCAGTCCATCCGGCCGCAATTATCCACGGCAGGTACACGAAAACCATGATAACGATCTGGCCCTCGGAAGCGCGCAGGAAAAACCATGAACTTCCGGCGAACGCGGTAGCAGTACAGATTGCCGAGATACGTCTCATTCCGAGCACTCGGCCCAGCACGTAGCCCCCCGCCCATGCGATCGCACAGTAAAGGATAACCTCGAGATGCAGGCCCACCACCGGACCGAACATCACCGTGAGAAAAAACCAGGGCGTCAGGAAATGAGAATTGGGATCACCAAGCATCGGCATGCCACCGCATTCAAACGGATCCCAGAATGGAAACTGATGGTATTGGCGGACAGTCCAATATGCGGCCCGTTGGGAAGCGGAAATTTGATCCCAGTCGTTAAGAGTACCCGGAATCGACAGATGGGAAACCAGCGGGTAGCAGAAGAGCACCGCAAAGGCGGTGCTCCCGATAGCAATCGCAATCGCCTCAGTCCTGGTGAAGCGTCCGCGATCGAGCAGGATGTCCGCCAGTTTTGAAATATTGCGCCGATACAAGTTAGGTGCCTATCGCTTGCCCGACCTCGCTGCACATTCTACGCTCCGATTCCAACTCGTCGTATAGACCGAACGGCATTCCTCGGCAAGGTTTTGGCCTGATAACCGCTTCGGTGTTACCGCGAGGAGCCGGTTTTGCGTCTGGCGGGCGCCAACGCGGAAGTTCTCGGTCGCTACGGTGATCGATTAGGCCGCTCAGTAATTCCCGAGGGATGAATTATTCGCGCTCGTCGCGCGGCTCAACGCGAACGGAACTGCGGGAGGATGTCTTCGGCGAAAGCCTGGATATCCTCTTCGGCGGTCATCGGTGGATTGTGCATGAATATGAAGTGCGTGACGCCGGCTTCGATGAATCGTTCGATTTTATCCACGCACTCCTGCTTGCCGCCGATGATGATCCGATCGCGCGCCTTGTCCGGTGTGGTCTGCGCCATCATCGTGACGATCCCGGCAAGCGTCTCCTCGCGCTGTTTAGGGGCCTTGTAGCACAACGCGAGCATCAGGGTCTTTTCGATTTCATCGGTATTGCGCCCGACCGTATCGCCGTGGCGCTCGATCACTCCGATGAGCCGTTTCATCTCGTCCGCATCGGCGTTGCCCATGTTCCACATATCGGCATGTTGCGCGACTATCTTGAGCAGCACCTTTTCGCCATGCCCGCCGATCATCAGGGGCAGATGCTTCTGCACCGGCTTTGGATTACAGACCGCGTCGACCACGTTGTAATGCTTGCCCTTGAGCGTGGTCTTCTCCTGGGTGAACATCCCCTTGATGATCTGGCATGATTCGTCGAGCGCCTGGAGCCGGCCGCCAACGGTTTTGAAATCGATGCCGAAGCTCCGATGTTCCAGCTCGTACCATCCGGCGCCGAGCCCCAGGTTGAGCCTCCCACCGCTCACTTGATCGAGCGTCGCGGCCATCTTCGCCATGAGACACGGGTTGCGGTAGGTGTTGCCGTTGACCAGCGCGCCGATACGCGCACGCTTGGTGTTCTGGCTGAGTGCGCTCAGTAGAGTCCAGCTTTCCATGCACGGGCCGGTCGGGTTGGGCACGAAGATGGGATAGAAGTGATCGAACACCCATAGTGAGTCGTACCCCCAGCTATCGGCCTTGCCCCAAAAGGCGCGCAATTGCTCCCATTCAATGTTCTGCTGTCCGGTCTGCACTCCAAAGCGAATCGGATGCTTGTCCACGCGGTTTCCTCCGTGATGGCTCTCGATGGCGTCGTGGTCGTGTAACGTCGGTTGCACCTGCCGCAAATGATTCTAGCATTTCGCGGGGGCCCTCGCGCCGCAAAATTACGCTTGCTCCGACGCGACTCGGAGCGATACAAGCGGTACTTGATGCTTAGTCTCCGCTTTGCCGTGCTGTTCATCCATATCGTCGCCGTGATCGTCGCGCTGGGCGGCTCGCTGTTCAGCACTTTCGCACTCGCTCCCGTTTTGGCCGCGGAACTCGATCCGCCCGCGCGGCTGCGCGTCGCCCGCCGAATCGTTCGCCGCCTGGGCGCGATCGTGCTTACCTCGCTGGCCGTGCTGGTTGTGACGGGAATCTTCAACGTGCTGTTCATCGGCGGCGTTTCGATTCTGCTTGCGATCAAATTGATCCTCGTCGTTGTCGTTATCGCCCTCGCGCTTTATCAATATGGAAACATCGGCATGCAAATCTGGAGGATCTCGGCCGCGGGTCCGAGTCCGGAAGTCGCAGACCTCCAGGCGCGCTTTCGCCGCGTCGGTCTGACCGTCGGCTCGGTCGCGTTGCTGATTGTCTATCTCTCGATCGGACTCACGCGCGGCTCAGGCGCGATTGTCGCGTCCATTCGTTGAGGGTCCACAGATGCCACGAAAAAAATCGCCGCGCCGAACGCCAGCCTGGATGCGCCGGCTTACCGCGCTCGCAATCGCGCTCGGCGTCATCGCGACACTCAGCTACGGCGCGGGCGCGCATATCGCAGTGCGATACCTCAATCCCTCGTTCGGCGCGTGGTGGAATTCCAACGAGTTTGCAATCATAGAGTGCGCGGCTGCGGCGGTCGGAATGTTGATCGGAATTCGCATCGGCGCGCGACTGGTAAATGGCGGAGCGCTCAGGAACCGCTCGATGATAGCCGCGGTAATTGTTTGCGCGCTCGTGCTGCCGATCGTCGGGCGGCTCAGCGCTGAAATTGCGCGCCTTAGATTCACCAGCGGCGCACTCGCCAACGGATGGCTCATCGACCGCTTCGGCTACGACGTGGGAATGTTCTCTGACAAGCTTCTGGTAGCGGGCGTTTACTCGATCAAAATCGCGGCATTTGCGCTTCCAGTGGGGATGGTTCTCTTCGGTGCGGCGATTGCTATCTTAATGACTGCAAAGCCTGTCGGCGACGCCGCTGGCGCAATTTCCAAATGAATCGAGACGACCGCAAGCCCCGCAAACCGCCCGGCATCAGCCGCCGATCGTTCATCAAGGGCGCCGGTGTGGTCGCTGCTGCGGCAGGCCTGGTGCGCGTGCGGCCGGCAGCCGCCGATGAAAAGACGCTGCCCGCCGGTGTCGTAGAAAAGCTCGGGCCTGAAGCTACGACGATCGAACTGAACATCAACGGCAAGCCCGCGACGCTTGAGATCGAGCCGCGCGTAACCCTGCTAAGCGCGCTCCGGGAGCATCTTGGACTGACAGGCACGAAACTCGTCTGCGATCGCGGCGCGTGCGGGGCATGCACCGTGCATCTCGACGGCAAGCCCGTGACGTCGTGCATGGTGCTGGCTATCGATGCGCGTGGGCGCCAAATCACCACCATCGAAGGTCTCGGCACGCCGTCGAATATGCATCCCGTGCAGGCCGCATTCGTCGAAACCGACGCGCTGCAATGCGGGTTCTGCACGCCGGGGATGGTGATGTCGGTCGCGGCCGCGCTCGAGCGCAATCCGGCAGCTACTACTGACGAAATCAAACACGCAACCGCCGGCAATATCTGCCGATGCGGCACTTATCCGGACGTCTTCGCGGCCGCTTTCAGAGCCGTTAAGCCTGGACCTGCCGGATCCGCGCGTTCTGTCCGCGCGGCGAAGGACGCCTGATGTCGCGGCGCGTCACGCTCAACCTCGGCTTTCAGGGCAACACGCGCGACGTCACGGTCGTCATTCCCGATGACGAGCCGACGCCTTGGCAATGGGGCGAGCGCCTGTCCGTGGTCGGCAAGCCCACGCCGCGCGTTGACGGACCACTGAAAGCGACGGGCGCTGCGCATTACACTTACGATATCGAATTGCCCGGGATGCTTTACGGCGCGATCCTGCGCAGTCCGCGGCCGCACGCGCGGATTCGCAACATCGATCTGTCCGCGGCGGAGCATCTCGATGGCGTGCGCGCGGTTCTTGCTCTTGAAGATCGCGAAATCCGTTTCGCCGGTCAGGAAGTCGCAGCCGTTGCCGCTATCAGTTCCGACCTCGCCGCCGACGCGCTCAAGTTGATCAAAGTCGATTACGAAAAGATGCCGTTCGTGGTTGATATGGACCGCGCAATGGCGGATTTCGCCCCGCGCGTTTTCGGTAGCGGATCCAACGTCGGCAGGACCTCGACTTCGAGCGTCGGCAATGTCGCAAGAGGACTCGAGGTCGCGGCGAACACGATCGAGGCTGCCTACACGACGGCCGTGCAGACGCACGTCTGCCTCGAGACGCATGGCGCGGTTGCGAGCTTCAACGCGGCGCGAGACCAGCTCACGGTATGGTGCTCGACGCAGGGGGTTTTTTCCGTGCGCGACGATCTGGCGGTGTATTTCAGTCTCCCACCCGACAATGTGCGCGTAGTCTGCGAGTTCCTTGGCGGCGGCTTCGGATCGAAATTCGGCGCAACCCCCGAAATGATTGTTGCCGCGCGGCTGGCTGGGGCGACCGGCGTGCCGGTCAAGGTGATGCTCCCGCGCGGCGACGAGCATCGATCGACGGGTAACCGTCCGAACTCGGAGCAGAAAGTCAAGCTGGGCGTCGATCGCGACGGAAAGCTGACCGCGATCGATCTTGTGCAACGTGGAAGCGGCGGGATCGGCGGTGGTGCGGGCAGCGCGGGCCCGTTCAAGTCAATCTATCGATGCGCCAATATCCGCACCGAGGAACGCAACATCTACACGAACGCCGGCCCCGCGTCTCCGATGCGTGCGCCCGGCTGGCCGCAGGGATGCTTCGCGCTGGAACTCGCGATGGACGAGATGGCGCGCAAGGCGGGAATCGACCGGCTCGAGTTCCGCCGCCGCAACAGCGACAATCCGGTCCGTGCCGCCGAATACGAAATCGGCGCGCGCGCGTTTGGATGGGCTGAGAAAAATTCGTCGCCGAAATCTAGCGGCGCCTTCAAGCGCGGAGTCGGCGTCGCGTCTGCCGAGTGGCATGCGGTCGGAGTGCCGGGGCCGGAGGCGCAAGTGATCGCGCATCGCGACGGCGCCGTCGAGGTTCGCGTCGGCACCCAGGATATCGGCACCGGCACGCGCACGATTCTCGCGATCGTCGCGGCCGAGGAACTCGGCCTGCCGGTGGATCGTGTGAAGTCCGAAATCGGCGACACGCGATTTCTGTTCTCCGTCCCGAGCGGTGGTAGCCTGAGCGCGCCCTCGAACACGCCCGCGGTGCGCCAGGCTGCGGCGCATCTCAAGGACAAGCTGTTTCGGATCGCGGCGCCGATACTCGGCGCCGAACCCGACGACCTCGAGGCGTCCGACGGATTCATTCGGGTGCGTACCAACCCCTCGCGCTCGCTCGCGTTTGCCGACGTATGCAAGCGAATCCCCGGCGATTCGATTTCCGCGCAGGGCGAGCGCGTGGCCAACTACGAAGGCTTTCGGACCGATCAGGCGGGATGTCAGTTCGCCGAAGTCGAGGTCGATACCGAAACCGGGATCGTCCGCGTGACGCACGTCGTCGCGGTCCACGACGCGGGACGGATTATCGATCCGCTGATGGCGCGCAGCCAGGTCAACGGCGGGATCCTGATGGGAATCGGGTTCGCGCTGTTCGAGAATCGCCGGATGGATCCGATGCTCGGTATCATGGTGAATCCCACGATGGACGACTACAAGCTTCTCGGCTCGCTCGACGTCCCGCGGATCGACGTGACGTTTTTCGAAGTCGCCAACGGCATCACCAATACCGGCGTGATGGGACTCGGCGAGGTGGCGCACGTAGCGAGCGCGGCCGCGGTTGCGTGCGCGGTGTACGACGCGATAGGCGTGCCGGTGCGTTCACTTCCGATCACGCCCGATCGCGTGCTGGCGGCTCTGGGACGCGCGTGAAGGATTTGGAATTGCGATGAACCGATTCGAGGTGATCACGCCGGCCGATCTCGCAAGCGCCTCGCGACTGCTTGCTCAAGACGGCCACGTCGCATTTGCGGGCGGCGTCGATGTGCTCGATCTGTCGAAGCAAAATGTCGAGTCTCCAACCGCACTCGTGAATTTGAAGGGGCTGAAGGAACTCGGTGGAATCGAGGTGCGCCCGTCTGGAGAACTTCGCCTCGGTGCGATGGCGAAGCTGAGCGAAGTCGCGGAGCACCCTGCGATCCGCGCCAGGTTCACCGCGATTGCCGAGGCCGCCGGCGAGGTGGCCACGCCGCAGATTCGCAATCTTGGGACGGTCGGCGGGAATATCCTGCAGCGCCCGCGATGCTGGTATTTTCGCAATCCCGACGTGAATTGCCTGAAGAAGGGCGGCGACACGTGCTACGCGATCAGCGGCCTCAATCGTTACCACGCGATTTTGGGTGGCGGTCCGGCGTTCATCGTGCATCCGTCGAATCTTGCGCCCGCGTTGATCGCGATGCGCGCGAGTGCGACGATCGTCGGACCGGCTGGCGAGCGCACTGTCGAGCTCGAAAAATTCTTCACGCTTCCTACCGTCGATCCGAAGCGGGAAAATTCCCTGAAATCCGGCGAAATAGTCACCGAAGTGATCGTGCCTGCATCGCCTTCGAGCGTGCGCAGCCATTACCTCGAGGCGCGGGAGAAGCAGAGCTTCGATTGGCCGCTGGTCAGCGTCGCGATCGCTCTCGATCGCGCGCCCGGCGCGAATACTGTCCGCGATGCGCGCGTCGTGATGGGCGCGGTGGCGCCCGTGCCGTGGCGATCGCCCGAAGCGGAAGCTGCGCTCAAAGGCGGACCGCTCGACGAGTCGCGCGCTCGCGCCGCGGCCGAAGCCGCGCTGAAAGACGCGCGGCCGATGTCCGACAACGCGTACAAGGTGGTGATTGCGAAGGTGATCGTGCGCCGCGCGATCATGAGCGTCGCTGGCCTGGAGGCCGCCTGAGATGCCCTCGCCATCCGCCGGATTCTGCGCTCATCTGCGCACCAAGACCGCGTACTACCGCACGCCTGACGGCGAACGGATTTTCAAACCCGATGAGTCGACTGCGTGCTACACGTGCCTCAAGACGCAGCGGCCGGTGGGACCTGACGGGCGGCCCGTCGATGCGCAATCATGCGGCGCTGACCGCGGATGTTTCGAGCAGGAATGAAAAATCTTGGACGAGGACCGAAACGCTGCCGCGAGAACCCGCTGTGGGGCGCGCCGCGCCTGAGCCAATCGGTTGACCGGCGATCGAGACACGATGATGCTGAATGCGAGATTGAGGATTGTGACTCCGTGAAGAGCGCCGTGTCATTGCGGAGGACGACATGAGCCGCGTAGCGCCGATTTCAGAAGCCCACGCCGAACCGGCCGCGCGCGAGGAGTTGCAACGCCAGCGCCTCGCGCACGGGCGCGTGACCAACATGAAGCTCACGCTGGCGCACTCGCCGATCGCGCTGGACGCTCTGATGCAGTGGTATCCGCTGCATGACGCGGTCGCGCGCTTCCTCGGCGAACGCGCGACGACGCTTTTCGTCCACGCGATCTCGGCCCAGACCGATTGCCTCATCTGTTCCACATTCTTCCGCCGCCTGCTCATCGAAGCCGGCGAAGACCCCGATTCGCTGAAGCTCAACGAGACCGAGCGCGCGGTGGTTGACTACGGCCGCCAGCTTGTCGTAGACGCCAATCGCGTGAGCGACGAGCTCTACGCGCGGCTTGAGAGTTTTCTTAAGCCCGCGCAGATCGTCGAGCTTACGGCGTTCGGCGCAATCATGATCGCGACCAACGCGTTCAACAACGCGCTGCGCGTCGATCTGGACGAATATCTCCAGCCGTTTCGGCGCAAGGGTACCCCCGCCGACGGCTGAATGGCTCCAGCCGACGCATCATTCGGCGGAAATCCTTCGGGAGCGCATCGTGTACGACGACCTTCGAGACAAAGTGGCGCTGATTACCGGGGCGGCTCACGGTCAGGGTCGGGCCTGCGCCATCGCGCTCGCCCGCGAGGGTGTTCACATCGCTGCGCTGGACGTGGCGAGGCAGCTGGCTTACCCCGGTTACGCGCTCGGAACCGCGCACGAGCTGGACTCCGTTGCGGCCGAGATTCGGAGCCTCGGCGTGCGCGCTCTCGCGCTCGTCGCCGACGTGCGCGACGGCCGCGCCGTGGCCGCCGCCGTCGGGGAAGCGATCGAGACTTTCGGACGAATCGACATCCTCTTCAACAACGCGGGCATCTGCGCCTATGGTCTCGCTCAAGAGCTCAGCGAGGAAGCCTGGGACGCGATGCTGGACATCAATCTGAAGGGCGCGTGGCTGGTGGCGAAGAACGTGATTCCGCAGATGATTTCCCGCCGGTCGGGCGTGATCATCAATAACTCGTCGGTCGCCGGGCTTCGCGGCATGGCGCGGTTAAGTCACTATGCCGCCTCCAAGTGGGGACTGGTCGGATTGACGAAGTCGTGGGCGATCGAACTGGCGCCGCACAAAATTCGCGTGGTTTCGATTCATCCCACCGGCGTGAACACGCCAATGAATGATGGCCTGGCGTCGCTCGAGGGGAGTACGCCGCTGGAAATCGCCGAGCGCTCCGCCGGCAATCTCCTCCCGGTGCCGTGGATCGAGCCCGAAGATGTGGCCGCGGCGGTGGTCTTTCTCTCCTCGGAACGAGCGCGATTCATCACGGGCTCCCAGTTCGTAATCGACGCGGGGTTGCTGAGCCGATGATGCACCGCGCGCCGCAACCGCGATGAAGAAATCGGCGTTGATTCATTCCGATCGATGAGTGGTTCATTTGTCCATTTCTGTCCATTGGCCAGCCCGAGCACGGCATCGGGAAGCTCCGGCCGCGGATTCTCCAGGTGTGCCTGCGCAGGCACAAGGGTCAATGAGACTGGTAACCAGTTGAACTGTTTGCTCAACCACGCGGCTGACGGGATGTCCGCGAGTGGGCAAAGGCGGGTGCGGTCACTTCAGCCTCTGTCGTGAGCGCGTCCTGCAGCACACCAAGCGCCGTGGCCGGATCGTCGACATAGCGGAAGAGGTCGAGATCTTCGCGGCTGATCATTCCATGACGGACGAGCGCGTCGAAGTTGATGATCTCTTTCCAGTACTCCGAGCCGTAGAGAAGGATCAGTATCCGGCGATCCAATTTTCCAGTTTGCTGCAAAGTCAGTATCTCGGCCATCTCGTCCAGGGTGCCGAAGCCTCCGGGGAAAACAACTAGCGCACGCGCGAGATGCGCGAACCAAAGCTTGCGCATGAAGAAGTAGCGGAACTCGAAGGACAGCCCGCGGCTAACGTAGGGGTTGGGCCGTTGCTCATGCGACAACCCTATGTTGAGGCCGATAGTCCTTCCGCCCGCCTCTGATGCGCCCCGATTTGCGGCCTCCATAATCCCGCCCCCTCCACCCGTGCAGACCGTATATCGGTGTGCATGAGAGGCGAGACTTATGGACCATGCGGTGACGAGTCGCGCGAGCTCTCGGGCCTCCTCATAATAGCGACCGAGAGGACCGTCGGGGGCGAGCCGAGCCGACCCAAAGAAGACGATAGTATGGTGGATGTGCTCGCGTCGAAAATTGTGCAGCGGCTGGAGGTATTCCGCAAGTATGCGCAGCGGGCGAGCGTCCTCGTTCTCAAGGAACTTCTCGTCCTTGTATGCAAGCGGGGAATGGATCACCTCGCGCGGTTTCATGATGACGCGACCTTGGCGAAGTCGATAAAGCCGCGCTCGACGTTGGTGTCGACCAGCTTGACGCGGACGCGATCGCCGACGTCAAGACCCTGGTAGCCGCGCACGACTTTACCCTCGGCGGCGGGTTGAATGATTCGGACCCAGGTCCCCTTCTCTGAAGCGCCGGTCACGATCGAGTCGAATTCATCGCCGATCCTTGTTTCGAGGAGAAGTGCGGCGGCCGACTTATCCACCTGCCTCTCGACCTTGGCGGCGGCGTCTTCTTTTTCCGTGCAGTGTCGAGCCAATTCGCCAAGTTCCTCGCTAGTATAGGGTACCGGCCGTCCCTCAATCGCGGTCTTCAGCAAGCGTTGCGTTATGAGATCAGGGTAGCGCCGGTTCGGGGCGGTGGAATGAGTATAGTCTTTGACCGCAAGTCCGAAATGTCCCTCTGCTTGATGACCAGGAAGCTCCAGCACGTACTCTCCACGGCCCAGGAGTTTGATCACCGCCAGCGAGAGATCCGGAAAATGGTCAGGATCGGCCTGACGGCGCTTCACCAGGAAGTCCTCAAGAGCCATGATATCGGGCCGCGAGGGCAGACGCGCACCCAAGCCGGCAGCCATCTCCACGATCCGATCCCATCGCTCGGGTACGCGTAGCACCCGACGCAGCGAAGGAAAGCCCTTGCGCTCGAGGTACTTCGCGGTAACACCGTTAGCCGCGATCATGAATTCCTCAATCAGTTCTTTGGCCCGATTATTTTTCTCGGATCGTAGATCGGTCAACAGGTCGCCGTCGAACACGGGCCGAGCCTCGACCGTTTCCAAACTCAACGCACCGTGTTGATGCCTGAGCTGCTTCATGGATTGTGCAACCCGATCCTGAATACGGAGCTGCTCGTCAAGCCCCGCTACCGACGGCATTTGCGCCAAGGCCGGCGCGACTCCTTCGAGCCAGGCGGAGACGCCGTTGTAGGCGAGTTTCGCGTGATTGACCACGACCGCCCGGTAGATGTCTCCCCCGCTCACAACGCCATCGCCACTACCAACCTCCATCTCGATGACGACGGCGAGCCGTTCCTGGCTCTCGCCAAGCGATGTCAAGTCGGTCGAGAGCTTTTCCGGAAGCATCGAGAAGATTTCGGCGGCCGTGTAAACGGAGGTTGTATTGGCCAGCGCATGGACGTCGATCGCTGAGCCTCGCTTGACGATCGCGTCAACGTCTGCAATCGCGACGAGTATCTTCACCGTACCGCCAGCCGCGGGAACAGCGACCGAGAGCTGATCAAGGTCGAGCGAATCATCGTTGTCGATCGAGGCCCAAGGGAGGCTCCGAAGATCGCGGAAAGAAAGATCCGCCTGGGCTGGTTTGCCGATGGCGTCTGTTTGTTCGAGGACGGCGGCCGAGAACTCCGGGAGCAAGCCCCGTTCCAGCATCGCCCGTCGCGCGATGCTCCTCAGCTGGTCTCTGGCGGTATTGGTAACCCGATTCATTGCCGGGATCGTACTCCCTGTACCGCTTGGGTGTCAGACGTTCAGTTGCGAATCAAGACTTTCCGGCCCGCGACCGCCGTTCTCAGCCCGCCTGGCGGTATGCAAATATGCAAGAATGCTCGCCCGGCTCCGGGCCGGCCGCAGGCTGCCAGTTAAGCCCTGCTAATGGGTTTTGCCGCTCCGTTCGCCTCATCTCCGGGCACTTTTGCCGTGGAAAATGATCACTTCGCTGCACAATATGATCAAATCCGCCGCCCGGCTACACTCGCTGCTCGTGGCAGGGGGAGCGCGAGGGGGACCTTCCCCCTCGCTGTTCTGTTGAGATCTCGCTCGGTAAGCTGGCTGGATCAGTCAAGATCTACGGCAGGGCTTTATCCGGCCATTTCGTCTGCTGCGATACAGCTCCGGTCTCCAAGTTCACAAGAACTACGAAGTCATTGTCTTTGCCGAAGCCTTTGACCCCGTACAACGCTCCCGGACTCACCGTCGCGACTGAGTGTGGAGGAACGATCTTGAACGTCGGATCTGGGGTTTGGTCGAGAACAACCCGATGACTAACTTCCTCCAAGTTGCGAATGCGGTTGTTCGCCCTGCTGTAAAAGAACGTAGGTGAGTGCCAAGCCTGATGACCGCCAGACGATGTCGTATTGTACACAAAGAAGCGAGAATCAGGGGTCCAGCGGCCTTTCTCCACTTTAAGCCCGTGCTCTCCTTCGTTCGACGAATCATCTTTTGTACAAAGTAGCTTGTCGCCGGTTCCGTGGATCTCGACGCGGCTCTCTTCAAAGCCTCCGTTGTTATGCAGAGGGATAATCAGTGCTCGCAACGCTCCGTCGGGGGAGGCTATTACTTGCCCGGGCGCCTCGGCCCTGGCGCTCCGGTAGCTTCCGAACACCAGAATCTGGAGGACAAGCAATACGGTGAGCAGCTTTTGCATCTTACTGAGTGAAGCCTTATCCAACCACATACGTCATCGTTTTTGAAGCTTTTGCTGTGTTCCAAGCAACCCAGCTTTCCGCTTGTCCTTGAGTCTGAAGCTCTCCCCCTTGATGTTGACAATGATCGAGTGGTGCAGGATACGATCGAGCATCGCCGCGGTGAGCACGGGAGGCCGCGTGACCAATCAGGGGAGAGACGTCATGGCTAGTGTGTCGAGGCCGCGTGAGAAGCGCATCGCCAAGCCGCCAAAGGCGGCGAAGTCAGAGGCGGTGCTGCTCTATCAGGTGAGGGATGAAATCGCCTTCATGACGCTGAATCGGCCGGAAAAGCTGAACGCGCTCAACGGCGCGCTCAGCGACGCCTTGTGCGCGACCTGGAGCCGGTTCGAGGCCGACCCGGCAGCCAAGGTCGCCATCCTGACGGGCGCAGGCAAGCACTTTTGCGCCGGCGCGGACGTGAGCCCCGGTGCGATCGATCGCGAAGTGCCATTCCAGGTCCATCAAGGCTATCCGCAAAACGGCATCACCGTGTTCAAGCCCATAGTCGGCGCGATCAAGGGCTACACGCTCGGGGCAGGCTATGCGCTCGCCGTGCGCGGCTGCGACATTACGATCGCCGGCGAGAGCATGCTGATGGGTTTTCCGGAAGCGCGGATTGGCACGCCGCTCCCACCGATGGAGTATCTGCCATACATGCCCTTCAAGATCAGCCTCGAGTTCATGCTGCTAGCGTGGAACGGCGGGCAGATCATGGACGCACATCGCGCCTATGAGGTCGGGCTGGTCAACAAGGTCGTAGAGGATGAGCGCGTGATGGACGAGGCTATCCGCTGGGCTGAGCTGCTCAAGAAGATTCCTCCGCTCTACATCAAATCGGTCAAGTACGGGCACTACAAGACGACGGACAACAAAGTCCGTGTCGATGAACGGGAATATATTTTATTCACCCATCCGCAGGAGATAAGCCGGGACCGTCAAGAAGGGTTGCAAGCGTTCTTGCAGCGGCGGGAGCCGAAATTCACGGGCCGCTGAGCCCGTGGGCACGGGCAGGGGTGACGCCTGCAGCCAGTATTAAGGCCGCCCGCCGTTGGCGGGCGCGGGCAGGGGTGACCCCTGCACCCAGTATTAAGGCCGCCCGCCGTTGGCGGGCGCAGCCCCTGCGCGGGCGCGCCGTGTTTCCTCTTCTTAATACTGGCCTCCCGTACCAACGGGTCTTAATGCTACGCAAAGGTCTCCACAGGGCAACGCAAGGAAAAAGATCCGGGGTCCCTCGGCTGCGCTCGGGATGACACAAAGATAAGAAGCGGACGGATAAAGAATGCGGACGCAGAATCCTGAATCGCGCGCGAAAAAAATCGCGCGCTGTAATCGGACTTTTCACTCTCCCCTTCATCCCTCTCCCTAACAGGGAGAGGAAATTAAGAGAGAGGCAAGGAAAAAGATCCGGGGTTCCTCGGCTGCACTCTCGGGTGAAATTTCCGGCTCTCTCAGGTGAAATTTCCGGCTCTCTCGGGTGGAATTCCCCTCTGCCCCGGATGTTTTTCCCCTTGGCGCTCCGAACCTTTTCCTGAGTCGCTCGGGCGGTTGCCCAATTACTTAAACCGTTCGCAGCGCCTATGTTCATACTTAGCAAATGAACAGATGGAGGTGAACGGAGATGCGAAGGTACAAAGGCGGAAAACCCGCAAAAGACGGTTTCTATCTGAAGAAGGGTGAATTGGAGATCGTGACGGTCGAAGGGGAGAATGGCAGGCTGCCGGGCGGCATCGAGAGCGAATACATCAAGGTGCCGGATGTTCTGTTCGTTCCGCTCGCGCTGATACGCGGTGTGTTGTTCGTAATTTTCCTGCCCTACGTCGCCCTCGCAATAAGCGCGCTTGTACTGGGGTGATGAAGACAGGAAATGAAGACGGGAGGTGAAGGGAAATGCTGACATACAGAGGCGGAAACCCCGCCAAAGACTGTTTCTACTGGAAGAAAGGTGAATGGGAGATCGTGACGGTCGAAAAGGAGAGCGGCAGGCTACCGGGCGGCGCCGAGAGCGAATACATCAAGGCGCCGATTCTTCTGCTCGTGCCGGCGGCGCTGCTGCTCGGTGGATTGTTCGTAATTTTCCTGCCCTTCGTCGGATTCGCGGTGATTTTCGTGATGATCGGGGTGAAAGTGGCTAAGGGCGTGGGAGTTTTGATCTCGAACGTTGCGGAGAATCTCGCGCAGCTGCCGATTTTCGCAGGTAATCCGCGTCTTGCGATGGCTACCATTTCCGGCAACTCTGCGGCCAGACCTCCGCGGAGAGTTCGTCAGGCGGAAGTCAGGGGCTGCAGCGTGGGAGAGGCGGAAAGCACAGAAGACCTGGATACCGAGGAAGAGTTCGCAACGGAAACCGGGGAAGACCCGGTAGCTAATACCGCGGAAGAGTTCGCAATGGAAAACGCGGAACACGAAAACGCGGAACACGTGGATCGCGCGCGGTGAAGCCGGCTATGCGAGCTTGCGATCCATACTCTGCGACGGCGCAGCAGGAGGTTGCGCCGTCGCGCGATCGTTGTTCTGATGCGGATTCGCGCAGGCGGGTGGCGCGCGAATCCGCTTGATGGCGGAGATACGAAAGAGGGGCGAGCGCCACCGCTGGCTGCGGCGGCACGCTCAGGTCTCGACGCGGATCACGCCTTGTCTAATAGCAAACTTAATTACGTCGGTTCGGCTGTGAAGGTTGAGTTTCTCCATCACGTGCTCGCGATGTGACATCGCGGTCTTGATGCTGACTTTGAGGAACCCCGCGACTTCCTTGTTGCTGTGTCCGAGCGCCACCAGTCTCAAGACCTGCTTTTCGCGGTCAGTCAACGTCTCGTAAGGATCGTCGATCCCGGCTCCCGCCTCCTGTGGCGCATGTTGTAGCGCTTCTCTGGCGATCTCCGGGTCGAGCACGAGGCCGCCCTGGGTGACGGAACGAATCGCGGCGACCAGCTCCGAGCCGAGCACGCGCTTGAGCACATATCCGGCAACCCCGGCCTTGAGGAAGCGTTGGACATACTCACGGTCATCGTACTGGGTCAGCACCAATACCCGGGTCTTTGGCACTTCGCGCTTGATTTCCAGGGTTGCCTCGAGTCCGCCAAGGCCAGGCATCGCGATGTCCATCAGGACTACGTCGGGTTTGAGGCGCCGGCATTGCTCGATGGCCTCACGACCATTGGTCGCCTCGCCGATGACTTCGATACCTTCGGCCAAGGTAAGCAACGCCTTTATCCCGTCACGCATGAGCGCGTGATCGTCGGCGATAAGCACTCGAATCTTAGTCATGATCAGCCACCAGTGGCACGGTCAGTATAACCCTGGTGCCTTAGTCATGATCAGCCACAAGTGGCACGGTCAGTACAACCCTGGCGCCTTGGCCCGGCGCGGACTCGATAACTGCGCTGCCGCCCAGTAGCTCGACCCTTTCCCTGATACCGGCCAGTCCAAGCCCACGTCCGTCGACTGCGGTAGCGGAAATGCTCTCCGGATCGAAGCCGTCGCCGTCGTCTTCGATCTCCACGGTAACCGCCCGCGGCCCGAGCACGCACTGGATGAGCACGGTTTTGGCCTGCGCGTGCTTTACAATATTAGTGATCGCTTCCTGAACTGCCCGAAAGAGGGCGGTCTCGACCTCCGGGGGAAGGCGTCCGTTGGCCTCATCGAATTCGCAACGGACCGAGACTCCGCGCCGCTTCAAGTCGCGTTCGGCGTACCATCTGATCGCAGGAAAAAGTCCGAGATCGTCGAGCATCGAGGGCCGCAGGTCAAAGCTCATCCGGTGAATCCCGTCGAGCGTCTTGATAGCGAGCGCTCTTACTTCCTGCAGGCGATCGGTCGAAGCCCCATGTGGCAGCGTCGCCATCGCGGTGTCGAGCCCGAGTGCGAGCGCGCCAACAAGCTGGCTGGTCTCGTCGTGGAGCTCGCGCGCGATCCGCCGGCGCTCCTCTTCCTGGGCGCTGATGAGCTTTTGCAAGAGCTTGGCCCTGAGTTCATCGCGCTGCCTGAGTTCCTGGTAGAGCCGGTTGATCTCCCGCGTCCGTTCCTTGACCCGCAACTCGAGCTGGTCGCGAGCGCCCGCCACATCCTCCAGCGATTGCCTGAGCGCGACCCGCATCTGCTCGAGCGCCGCACCGAGCTGTCCGACCTCGTCCGCGCCGAGTTCGGGAATCGGGGTCTTGAGCTCGCCGGCGGCGATCCGCCCGGCCGTCCTAGTCAGCAGCGACAGCGGCGCGGTGATACTGGCGGCGGCGCCGAGAGCGAACATCAGCGACAGCAGAACGAGTGCGGGGGCCCCCGCGAGAATCTTCCACCGCAGGGCCACCGCTGTGGAAAACGCCCGCTTCTCGGGTTGACGGATATTTATTCCCCATGGCGTCCGCGGCGACAGCGGCGCAAACGCCATCACCTCGTCCACCCGGACGTTGACTGGGCCGCTCTCGTGACATCCGTGACAAGTGCCGGACATCTGCCTCTGCTGCTTGATGAGCGCCTCGAGAGAATGACGATGGTCGCTCTCGGTATAAAGCCGCGTGGCCGCCGTGCTAGCGATGACGATACCGTTCTGATCCACCAGGTCGACGGTCTCGCCCGTATCCAGCGGTACGAAGTTCAGCAGCGCGCGAAAGCCCGGGCTTTCCGGGAGAATCTCCCCACCCACCAGGCCGGCCACCTGGCTCTGCAGGTTCCTGACCGGTATCAGGAGAAAGAGCCGATGGGCACCGGCTGGGCCCGTCGAGAGCGCCGAGACTTCCGGCACACCCTTTTCGAGCGCTTCCCTGACGGCGGGAAGTTCCTTCAACGACGGATCGAGGCCGGGGCCCTCGACGGGTTCCGCTTCGACGAGCCGGCCGGTGCTGCCGAGCAAGAACACCTGGGACAGGAGGCGGGAGCGAAGATAGGCCTCTCTGAGCGCGCCGTGCGCAACGGTCGGATCGCCGGCCACGCCGACTCCCAGTGCGGGCGAGATCGCCTCGAGCAGCTCGAGTTGCGAATTCACCACCGAATCAACATGTGCGGCCATGCTGATAGCCAGATGTTGGCGCTCGGCCAGCACCTGGTTTTCCAGCGAGTGCACGCTTGACCAACTCAGCGAGCCCAGCAATGCGATCGGGCCGAGCGTCCCGGCCATCGTCAGGAGCACGATCCGTGTGCGAAGACCGCGCCGCGCACTCTGCTTAGCAGCGACCGTTGCCATTGTTCCATCCGCCCACCGTCCGGGCGGCGCCGTCCGTCGCAGGGTGACCGGCTAAACGACTGCGCGTGCGAGGTTGGGACGTACCCGCAGCGCCCGCCCGCGCGCCGTGCTCAAGCTTCAGGGTGCGCGTCGCGCTCTTGCTTTGCATCGGCGCGCATTCGGTCGTACTCGATCGGATGTTCCTTTTCCATGCGCTCACGGGTCACCTTTCCGGTGAAAATGCCAACGTCAAACGGAAATACGTCCGGCGATAAATGAGCGTTGTAGATATGCCAGGTGATCACGACCAGAAAGGCCAGCAGCCCCTCATTGCTATGCGCGATTCGTGCCGCCGGGATGAACTCGCCGGGCAGGAGGCGCGTTGTCAGCACGGGAAGGTAGAGCATGAACCCGGTCATGATCATCAGCATCGAGCCCAGCACCATTCCCCAGTACTCAAACTTCTGCCGGTAGTCATAACGGTCGAATTGAGCCTGCTCGTCGGAGAGCCGCAAGTAGTAACGGATCATCATCACCGCGTCGCTAAAGTCCTTGCGGGTCGGAACGATCGAAGGCTTCGACCGGCGGGAGGCCACCAGGTACAGGGCCCACGCCAGGTGGCCGACAACGACCGCCGCAAACAGGATTCCTGCACCCCGGTGAACCCATCGCACGTTTTGGAGGCCTCCCATCGCCGCGATCAGCCACTGCGCCCATTGCGCCTCGAAAAATTTCTGCGCGAAGCCGCTCACCGCCAGCACCAGAAACAGCAGCATCACGCAGGCGTGCTCGATCCGCCGCTCAACGGAAAACCTGATTACATACTCGTTCATCGGTTCACCACTACCCGCCACAGATGCAGCAGAATCTGAAGCACCAATCCGCCGATCACGAACGGGATGAATATCATGTAAAAGACGCTGACTGCGTACACCAACGGGGCATGGCGCAGGCTCGGCTCGTAATGTCCAATCCACGCCGAAGGAAAGTTGGGACCGGCCGCGCGATGGCATCGGCGGCAGGTCGCGAGCAGGTTCGCCTTTATCACCGGCGAGCTCCGGTCGTTGACCCGCGCGATGTCATGTATGCCGTGACAATCCGTGCAGGTTGCGGTGAACGCGCGCGGGTCCGCCTTCTCGGAGCGCTCGATCGAGGCCGTCACCCCGTGGAAGTCGGCCAGGTAGGTCGTAAGCACGTCGGTCGATATCCGGTATTTCGCCATCATCTGCTTGTTGGTATGACATCGAGCGCACAACTGCGGGATGGCCAAATGCCACGACGCCGCACGCGGATTGGAATTGTCGTGCGGATGATGACAGTCGGTGCAGACCGGCACATCGTGGTTGTCTTCTTCGAGCAGCGCCTTGCCATGGACGCTTCGGACGTAGGCGGCGGCGATCGCCGTGTGGCACTGGGCGCATGTGCGCGAAATCAGGGCGCGTGGCCGGGCCGGCCGCGTCATCGCGTGCGAGCCGTGACAATCGACGCAGGTCGGCGCATTTTGGTCGCCCTTGGCGAGTTTGGCGTAGTGAACGCCGTCGAGCAGCCTGCTGTACTCCGGGAAATGGCATCGCTTGCACATCTCGTAATACGCCAAGCGCATCGCGAGCCGGTTCGGGAAATGCTTCGTATCGTGCGGAGATTCGACCATATCGGTGTGACAGTCGGTGCAGACGAGCTTCCCCCCGTGGACGGAATGGGCGAAAGCGTGTTGGTCGATGAAAAGCGAGATCTTCTTGCCGTCGCCCAGCTTGTGCACAAACTTCGGATCGTCGTGACAAGTCATGCAGGAGGCGATGGAAGGAGGATCTGATGCGGTACCCGCAGCCTGCACTCCTGTGAGGGAAATCAGGGCGCCGGCCAACGTCATTAAAATTGCTAATCTTAAGCTCATCGGCGGATTAGATTATCATCGTGGATATAGCAAGACTAGGGCTGTGGCAGTCAAAAAGTCCGCGTTCTCGCTAGATACCGAGCCTTAGATCACTTGTTATACTGCGCAGAACGTGATTTCAAGGCCAGCGCCTTCAACCACTCGGCCACCCTCCATTCGAAAATCACTTTTTCGCGACAGCTTCATACTGCCACAGCTTGATACCGCCGAGCAGGCCCTCCGTATTGCTCACTACCTTGACGTTGGGCGGCAACTTGAAGTTGATAGCCGCCGCATTGCCGCCACCGAGGTAAAGCCTGTCGTAGTTGAACATCTTCGCCATCTCGTCAATCGCTTCGCGCAGGTGTTTGTTCCACTTCTTTTTGCCCTTCTTCACGAACGCCCGATTGCCGAGCTCGTCTTCGTAGGTCTTACCGTTGCGGAACGGATGATGCCCCAGCTCGAGATGCATCCGGCGCCCGTCAACGAACAGCACCGATCCGAACCCGGTCCCGAGTGTGATCACCAGTTCGTCGCCGTGGCCGGTCACGCAGCCCAGGCCCTGCACGTCGGCGTCATTGGCGACTCGTACAGGCCGCTTGAGTTTCTTCTTCAGCGCAGCCTCGAGCGGGAAGTTGTTCCATCCTTTGCCCAGATTCGGCGCGGTGTAAACGACGCCATCTTTGACCACGCCCGGAAATCCCACCGACGCCCGGTCGAACGCCCCGGCCATCCCGGCGAGCTCTGCGATAATCGCGATCAGCTTTTTCGGCGTCGCGTTACGCGGCGTCTTGATCTTTTGCCGCTCGGTTATCAGCTTGCCTTTTTCGTCGAGCGCGGCGGCCTTGATTCCAGTCCCGCCAACGTCCACCGCAAGAGTGGTTGTCGATTTGAGCGCCGGCGGCTTCACGGTCGCCGGCCGCTTCGCGATTGGTCTTGCTTCCGGAGCCTTCGCAGGCAGTTCTTCTTTCATTTTTCCACTCTTGACGTGCGCCAGGATTGACGGCCGGCGACAATGCGGGCGTGAATCGCAGCTCGCGATTCGTTCGTTATATACCAAACCGCATTTACACGCATTCTTGTGGCATGTGCTTGTCGCGACGTGTTAATTCAGGGCTCGCGGATCGGCCGGGGACGCGTTTTTTTGCAATCGCGAATAGCAAATTACTTCGGGTTGGAACTTGCAGGCACCACGTTTCGACGCGAGGTGCTGGCGGGCGTCACCACGTTCGTCACGATGTCGTACATAATCGCGGTCAATCCGGCCATTCTGAAAGCCGCGGGCATCCCCGAAGGACCTTCGATGGTGGCGACCGTGATGACGGCGGTGGTCGGAACGCTCGTGATGGGCCTGTACGCCAATCGTCCGTTCGCGATCGCGCCGTACATGGGCGAGAACGCGTTCGTCGCATACACGGTCGTGAAGGTGCTTGGCTACAGTTGGCAAACCGCGATGGCTGCCGTGTTCCTGGCGGGCGTGATGTTCGCGCTGTTGACCGTAGCGCGCGTACGGCAATGGATGGTCGAAGCGCTCCCGCCGGGCCTTTGCTACAGCTTCGGAGTGGGAATCGGACTGTTCCTCAGCTTCATCGGACTCAACGAATCGGGAATCGTCGCGATTGGCGTGGCAGGCGCACCGGTGAGACTGGGGAACCTCGCGGCGCCGTCGGCCGAGATCGCGGTGCTCAGCTTCGTGCTGATCGCGGTACTGATGGTCCGGCGCGTGCCGGGCGCAATCCTGCTCGGGATTTTGATCTCGACTGCCATTGCATTTGTCGCGGGTGTCGCGAAGGCGCCGTCGGCGTGGGTCAGCATGCCGCCGAATCCCGCGCCCATCATGCTGAAACTCGATCTGCGAGGCGCGTTGAGCGTCGGATTTTTCGGCGTACTGTTGACGATATTCGTGATGGCGTTGATCGACACGATGGGTTCGCTAATCGGAGTCTCCGCGCGCGCCGGATTTCTCGACGCCGACGGCACGTTGCCGCAGATCGAACGCCCGATGCTTGCCGACGCGATCGCCACGATGTTCGCGGGACTGGTGGGCACCACCACCTCAGGCGCGTACATCGAATCCGCGGCCGGCGTCCAGGTCGGAGGACGCACTGGCCTGACTGCCGTGGTGGTCGCAGCTCTGTTCGCGATGTCGCTGTTCTTCGCGCCCCTGGTAGCCGCGATCCCGGCCGCCGCATACGCGCCGGCGCTGATTGTCGTAGGCGCGATGATGGTTGCGCCGGTCGTCAAAATCGACTTCGACGATTACACCGAACTGATTCCCGCCTTCACGGTGATCGCCCTGATGAGTTTCACCTACAACATCGGGATCGGAATCACGGCTGGACTGATTCTTTATCCACTGGTCAAGCTCGCCGCCGGACGCCGTAGCGAGGTCCACGCCGGATTGTGGTTGCTATGCGGCCTGTCGATTCTGTTTTACGTCTTTTATCCTTACCAATAGCAAAGACGCCAATTGGCGCGCGTAGAGATGCGTAATTGGCAAATCGCACTATTTGACTTAACGCGCGGTCATGCTTAATTTCCTCTTGTACGCGCCTGCCGGCGTCAACAAGGGGTGAGAATGGCTATTTTCACCAAGCGGTTCGCCAACACCGACGACTATGAAGAATGGCTTCAGGAGGCGGGGGAACGGATCAGCCTGCTGTCGATTACCAATTTGCCGACGACGTCTGGTTCGTCAACGCAACCGAGCATCGGGCCGATCACGATCAAATATGAGACTGACGATCGCTCGTTGGCTCCCGCCAGAAGCATGGCGGCAATGATCGCGGAGGTCGTGATCGTCGGGGCGCTCTTCTTTGCCCTGTTCCTCTACCTGATTTCAATAATATAGCCGCCTCGACGAACCCGCCGTCTGCGGCCCTCCGCTAATCGGTGCGATCTCCCCCCGGCGCAGGACTCAGCGAACCGGCCACGCGCGCGATGTGGTCGGGCGTCAGGCGCAGCTTGCGAGTCTGCTCGTTGAAGAGTTGCGAGTACACGCCCGCGCGCTTCACGAGCTCCGAATGCGAACCGACCTCAACGATCTTCCCGCGATCGAGCGCGACGATCACATCGGCATCGACCGCGCTGGCGAGCCGATGCGCAATCAGGAAGGACGTCCGCCCCTTCATCAGGCGGCGCACGGCGTCGTGAATCAGGTTTTCGACTTCCGAATCGAGACCGGAGGTGGCTTCATCGAGAATCAATATCGGCGGGTCTTTCAGAAAGACGCGCGCCAGCGCGAGGCGCTGACGCTGACCGGTCGAAGGCCGCACTCCCCCCTCGCCTATCATCGTGTCGAGCTTGCCGGGCATCGAATCGACGAAGTCGCGGATGTTGGCCTGCTCGAGCGCGCGCCAAACATTTGCGTCGGGCGAGCCGGGGCGCCCATATTGCACGTTCTCGCGGATTGACGCGCTGAACAGGATCGCGTCCTGCGGAACAATCCCGATTGAATCGCGCAGTGACTTGAGCGTAACGCTCGAAATGTCAGTGCCGTCGATCAAAATTCGGCCTGCGGCCAGTTCGTAGAAGCGCGGAATCAGGCTGGCGAGCGTGGTCTTGCCTGCTCCCGAGCGTCCAACCAGCGCCACCGTGGTCCCGGCGGGGACGGCCAGGTTCACGTCGTCGAGAATGATGCGCAACGGCCCGCCGTCCAGCGGCTTGTAGCCGAAGCGCAGATGCTCGATCTCGACCATGCCGCTTTTCACTTTAAGCGCCGGCGCACCGGGCGCGTCGTGCACCTCGGGCGTCTCGTCGAAAAACGCGAAAATCCGCTCGATGGCGGCCAGCGCAGTCGCCACGATGATCGACAATTCCGAGAACCGCTGCAGCGGCAGGTACAGCGCGCCCAAAAACGCAAAGAACGCGACCACCGTTCCAATCGTCATCTGACCGTGCATGATCATCAGCGCGCCCGCCCAGATCACGATCAAGGGCGCGCCGCGTGAGATGAACTCGGTGAACATCTGATGGGTCGAGGAAAGCTTCACGCTCTCAATCGTCAGGTCGTAAAGCTCGGTGGTTCGCTGATGGAACCGGCGCGCCTCGTACGCCTCGCGCGCAAACGATTTCGTCGTCGAGATTCCGGCGACGCGCTCCTGCAGCTCACCGGAAAATTCCTCGACCACTTCCTGCAGGTCGTGACTGGTCTCCTTGATTCTCGGCGAGAGAATTCTGATCACCGCGACGTAGAACGGAATGACTATCAGCGAGATCCACGCCAGCCGCACGTTGAGGTAAAACAACAGCCAAATCACGAAGCCCAGCGACACGCCGTCCATCCAGATGTTTATCATCGCGGAGCCGACGAAATTCTGCGCCATCGAGATGTCGGAAATGAAGCGCGAGACTACCGCGCCCGAAGCCGTACGATCGAAAAACGAATGCGACAGGCGCTGCATGTGCAGATACAGCGCGTAGCGCAGGTCGAAGATCAGCCGATGACCCGCCATGCTCGCCCAGTAATTGCGGAAGTAAGTCGCAATCGCCTGAATCAGGAACAGCGCGAACAGCGCCGCGGTCAAAGCTTCGAGCTTGGCTGCCGATCCCGCGCCGAGATGAAGCGTCGCGGCAAGCGAGCTGCACCATCGGTCGAACATCTGGTTCAAATGCTCCGGATGCGGCTGCGGAACCAGTAAAACGTCGAAGACATATTTGAAGGCGAGCGGAAACGCGAGCGGCAGCGTGAATTTCAGGATGCCCATGACGGAGCCGCCCGCCACCAGCCATAGATGCGGCCGGACGTAACCGAGAAAGCGCACCAGCGCAGTCGGCGGAACGATGCGGTCGAAGAGTCGCTCGAAAAAGCCGCGGCTACGTTGGTCGGGGTCGTCGGGAGCGTCTTCAGGCGCCCGCTTGGAACAGTCCGGCGTCTCCGGCGCGCCGGCTATCGATGCGGAACCACGATTTGGCATGCACGCAGTTTAGCAGCGCCGCACGACGCAGAAAACATGCGCCAGCGATGCTCTATCCGGGTGTCTTACGCGGACGCCGAAATGCGATCGATCATGGCCGGGATGCGGCTGCGCCTGGCATGGCCCGCCAGCCCGGCCGCCGCGATTCGTTCCATGTACTCGCGCACGACCAGCCTGATGAACTTCGCCGTGGCGATGCGGCCCTTGTCCACCTGCGCCTTTTCGAGTCCGCCTCCGCAGATGATGATCATCGGCTCGAGCAGCTCGGGACTCCCAATCAATCCGAGCAGGGCGTGCTCAGTATGGTCGAGATACCCCTCCATCGCGTTCACTTCGAGCGGGCGATGCTTCAGATGGTAGCGGAGTTGGCCGAGTCCATAGGCGGTCTGGCGTCCCGCGTCCTGCATCGCGTAGCGCATGATCGCGCGATCGACTTTGGTCGGTGCGAAGGCCGCCACTTGCCGATATACCACGAGCAGGAATCCGGCGAGGGACAAATTGATCGAAACCGAGCCCTGCGGAAACTGGTCCGCCCACAGCCATTCTTTGAGTCCCTGTTCGGCCGTGACGCTGGCGCGTCCCAGTCCCGCCCCGCCATAGAGCGCGCGCTTGCGAAACACTTCGAACAGGCGCGACGCGTCGAGCATCTGCGCGCACAGCCAGCTCTTCTGTTCGAGGAAGTCCTGATTGATCAACGCAACCCACTTCGAGGGAAAGTCCATCGACACGATCTGGCATTCCTGCAAGAAGGTGTAGAGCTGCGCACACGCCATCTCGAGCTCGGGCGCGATCGGATGAGCGTGCAGTTCGTTCCATGGTATGTCGGTCGCCGGGACCCATCGCCGCGCCTTGTCTTCTTCGTAAAGCTCGGCGACGTTGTCCGACCATACGTCGGACTTGCGATTGACGACGTAGCCCATGTCGGGCAGCTTGCCCACTTTCTCACTGCCGCGCGACACCATCGACTGACTGGTGCGCACGTCCTCAGGGATATTGGTGTAGCCGTAACTGCCGATGTCGAGATCCTGGTAGGTGAGTCCGCGCCGCGGGTCCGACGCCCGGCCTGTTATGCGTTCGGTCTTGGCCTCGTACCAATGCAGGCCCAGGTTTCCCTCCATCACCTTTTTCGCGGCGTCGAGGACCGTCTCATCAACCGTGTAATCCTTGTCAGCGTAAAATGCCACTTGGTTGCCGCCTGTCCTATCCTTGGAGCTTGATGTCCTTAGAGCTTGATTCCCGCGTTTTCGGCCGCGGCCCGGCCCATCTCGTACATCTGATAGAGCTTCGAACGTTCCTTGCGCTCCGGCATCCCGCACTTGTCCAGACGCTCGAAATGCTCCTGCATCTGCTTGAGATTGAACTGAGTAGTCACTCGGACGCCCTGTTCGATGTTTTCCTTCTTGAGCCCGCCGCCGGCCAGGATGATGAAGGCTTCGGTCAGCTCGGTTGCTGCCGCGCCGGCGAACGAAATGTTCTCGGCTTCGTCCAGGTGCGCGTGCAGAACTTCGCGTTTCTCGGGAAAGTGCTCGAGTACGTATTTGAAATGCTGCATGCCGTAGCCGACGTGACGCGCTTCATCCTGCATCACGAGGCGGAAAATCTTCTTGTCCACGTCGGTGGGCGACAGGTATTCGCTGAACCGGAACATCGTGAGCACGTTGCCCTCGGCTACCAGGTGCAGCGCAACCGACATCTCGCTGAACGAATCGGCGTCGCGCAGATGCTTCAGCGCCATTTCGTTGATCGGGCTGGCCTGCATCAAGCCCCAACCGGTCGTAAGCGCGCGCTTGCGGAAGACCTCCGCATGGCGCGCCTCGTCCATCGCCTGCGCCGCGATGAAGGAACGGACCTCGATAAAGTCGGGGTTGAGCCGCGGCAACCACATCGCAGGCGTATCGGTCGCGATCATTTCCACTTCGGTCAGGAAGGTCATCAACTGCGAGAGCGCCTTGCCCGTCACCTCGGGCAGCTCAACCCCTTCGAGGCGGTCCCATGGAATGTCGGTGGTGGCGTTCCACTGTCGCGACACCGCTTCCTCGTAATAGCTCTCGGTGTTGAACGCCCACAGCTCGCTCTTGCGCGAGACCCATGGCTGCGCGTCGGGCACGCCGTCGGGAATCTCGGCGCCGCGCGGCGCGTAGGATCGATTGGCGCGAACCTTCTCGGGTATGTCGGTGTAGCCATAAGTCCCTAGGTTAAGGTCACGGTAGGTCAGTCCGCGGCGCGGATTGGCTTCTTCGGGACTGATTTTCTCGGTCGCAGACTTCATCCACGATAGGTCCATCTCGCCGGTCCTGATCGTGTATAGCCACTTGTCGATGAAGGCCTTGTCTTCGGTGAAGTTCGTGGTCGAAAGGTATGCCATCGTCGCCGCGCCTCCGCGCCTGGTTAGAACCTTAAAAGCTCACTTCGAGCTTGCTCGACAGATCGAAAAATTCCTGGATCGATTGCATGAACCGGTAGAGTTTGTCGTGACCGTCGGGATCGTCATAAACAATCTTCAACCGCTCGCCGAAATGCGCCAGCGTGTTGATGTCGTGCGCGGAGTCGGCCTCGCCGTTGCGCCGGATGTTTTCGATCATCTCGCGCCACACCCGCGAGTCGCCCTCGATCTGGAAATCGACTTTCTTGAGATCGATCGCCGGCACCTCGCTGACGTTCTTCAGGTCGAAAACTTCGAACTCGAGGACGAAGTTGCGCGCCTTGCCATTGACGCCGACGCTGACGCCGAAGGTCGTGTCGATAAACCCCAGGCGGCGGAATTTTTCCTCGTTCGCGGCCATCTGCGCCTTGAGCGCCTCGAAATATTCGGTCGAAGGAAAGCTAATCGCCATAAATCGATGAACCCTGCCGGTCTCCCAATAAATTGATCGATGCTGAATGAGGGTTAGAGTCTAGGGTCGAACGACTCGTAAGGCAAGCCGCCCCGCCACTCATGCCGGCAAAGCACACGGAGAGTTCAGGGTGTCATAGTTCAGCCTGAATGGACTCCAATGATAGTGCTATTCGTCATTTTGGCCGCAATTTGCGGATGATTGAGCGAAGGAGCTGCCATGAAAATCGGGAATTTACTCTGCGGTATTCTACTCGCCGGTATATTAATTGCCGGTAGCGCCGCGCCGGGGCGCGCGCAGCTCCAAGTGCGCCTGCGGCCGCCGAATGTGACGACCTACTGTTCGTCGGTCGGCTCCGGCGGTGCGTCAGTCAGCACAAACTGTCCGGCGGCCGCGGGACTGACGAACTATCTCTGGAAAATCGACGCGAGCTGCAGCAGCCCCGCCTCGAGCGTGAGCGGAGTTGTGACCGTGACGGGAATTCAGGGCGGAACTTTGTCATATGAATTTACCGAGGTGGGCGGCGGCGCGCCGGAACTGGACGATGCGTTCCCGCCGATTCAGGCGAGCGCGACGAATACGGCAATCGTCGTGACCGTTCCCGCGATTAGCAGCGGAGGAGCATGCGTTGCCTGTGCATTCTGCTCGCAGCAATAATCGCTATCGGTGGCTGCCGAGGCTGATTTTCGTTGCCGCTTTGTTCGCCTTGCCCGTCCCGCGTCCGGCGCTGGCGCAGACTGTCATCGACGAGCCGCAGTTTGTAAAGGGCACGCCCTGCAACGGCGCTTCATCCGGCGGCGCATATTCCTGTTCAATCTCCGGCGTACCGGCAGGAGCGACGGTCGGCGCGTGCATCATCATAGGCAACGGCTCCAGCACGGTGCCATCTGCACCAACCATCACCGAAACGAGTCAGGGCGCGACCGTCAACGAGCGCAAGCATGTCGATTCGTCAGCGAATTACAATGATGTGGATCAGGTGGACATTGTAAACGCCGCAGGAGGCACCTACACATTCAAGTCGGTTTCGGGCAGCGGCAACATTCCCCAGACGATCATTCCCTATTACCTCACTGGCGTTACAACGACGCCGTTCGACCAGACCGGCTCCTCGACCAACAGCACAAGCAGTACTTTCACCGGCGCTCAAACTGCGAGCACTCTTGCCGATGCGACCGAGATAGCTGTCGAATGCTTCGGCACAAATCACGGGACCGGTGAATCCAGTTTCACTTCTCCAAGCGCGGCTGCATGGACCATACAGGGTACGGAAAGCTCGGTTCCTGCTGGAGCTTCTGTGAGTGTTGTAACCGGCAGCACGGCGCAACTAACCGGCACGAACATTGCGGCGGCTTCGAGCGCGACTAATATCTCTACCATCGCGACCTATATCAGCAGCGTGCAGCCGACGATTACGCCGCACGGAACGCCGACGACGACAGCATTCAGCTCCTCCACTGGAGGCACTGTGAACCTGCCGTCCGGCATATCCACGAATGATTGTATTGCGATCACCTGCTGCGGCGCCGGCGTTATGTCCAGTCCTTCGCTAAGCGATGGCGGGAATACCTATACAAAGGAGTTGGGACCGACGAGCTTCAATAGCAATGGCGCGTCGATGACAACGTGGTTTGGGCAAGCGACTGCGAGCGCTACGAATCCTACTGTCGCTTTTGGGGTGAGTCTCACTGGAGTTTGCGGCGCTGCTGCCTTTTCCGGCGCCAACGGTTGCACTGATGATGGAACGCCCACCGCAAATACCAGCGCCTCCAGCCCGTTGCGGGCACCGTCGGATACCGGTGCGCAAGCAGGGGACGCGGTAATGCTGCCGACGTGTTGGGTCACTACTGCCGGCGATACGCTCACCAATCCAGAACCCATGCTTGATATTCAAGGGTATCTTGGCTTAGAGAGCACCACTGAACTGCTGGGAGATTCTTATTACCCCATCACGGTGACTGCCACGATGCCCGGCCAAGAGCGCACATTAAGCGGGAGTTACAGCGCAGGGGCGGCAGCAGAAATCCTGATGCTTGGCGCGGCAACGGCTACGAGCACTGCAACAGCTACGGCAACCGTGACGGCGACTGCTACATTTACGGCCACAGCAACCGCGACACCTACGGCCACCGCAACTGCGACTGCCACGGCGACTGCGACCGCCACGGCGACTGCCACTGCAACCGCGACCGCAACACCGACAGCCACAGCTACGGCCACCGCAACCGCGACTGCAACACCGACAGCCACAGCGACGGCCACCGCAACCCTGACGCCGACGCCCACTGCCACACCTACTGGCGCGAAATCTCCCGCACTGATGCAGCGCTATCTCGGGCAAACATGGTGGTGGGAATCACCTTGGCTAGGGCGGTGACCGATGGCAATTCCTGACGCATACGGACGCCCTGTAGATACCGGACGCTTGACAGAAGAGTAGGCCGCGCCCAAGCCGGTCGGCGTCCGCAATTATCCAGCCGTCGAGCATCCCGAATTCGGGATGACGCCGCAAAAGCCCGTATCGATCCTGCGCCGAGGCCGAGCTCGGCGATCCGTACTGGTATCTTGAGCTAGCCGAGGCGCTGGAAGAAAAGGACCTGCCTTATCTCTCCGTGCTCGGCACGCACTAATGTGCCGACGCTTGCTTGTTGGCACCGCCGGCAGCCAGCTCGGAGTCGATGATCTCTTCGAACTTCGGAAGCGGCTGCGCCCCCGTGAGCGGCCGGCCGTCAATAAAAAACGCCGGGGTTCCGTCCACACCGACTTTCTCGCCGGCGGCCTGGTCGCTTTTGATCTGGCTGTCGTATTTCGCCTTGTCAAAGCACGCGTCAAACTGGCCGGTATTGAGTCGGAGCGTCTTGGCTGTCGCCTTCAGATCGGCGGGCGCCAGCTTGTTCTGATCGGCGAACAGCGCGTCGCGGAATTGCCAGAACTTGCCCTGCTCGTCGGCGCATCGCGCGGCCTTCGCGGCGTCAAGCGCGTGTGAATGGAACGGCAGCGGGAAGTCCATGTGTACGAGGCGAATCTTGTCGCCATATTTCGCGCGCAACTGCTTCAGAGTGTCTTCCGTTCTTTTGCAGAACGGACACTGAAAGTCGGTGAACTCGACGATCGTGACGGGCGCATCCTTGGCGCCGAGCGCCGGATGGCCGCTGCTGTTCACCGCGACGCGCTGGGGCTCGAGTAAAATCTTCACCGGCGCATTCTTGCGCAGGCGTTCGAGCAGCGCCTGGCGGTTCAGCATTTGCATCACCTGCGGCTTGATCTTGTCGAACGGCGCGGTGCCTGCCGCCTTGTTCTTATCGTAAAACTTCTTCGCGTCGGCTTCGGTCACGGCCGATTTGCCGGCGTATTCTTTCTTGAGGTAGGCATCGACGCTCAGCTTGTCGCGCTGGGCGGCCTGCTCGACCAGGTAGTCGTCGGTCATCGACTCGAGCGTCTGGCGCCTGAGATCGAAAGTCTTGTCGGCGATCAGTTGATCGACGCGCTTCTCGAGCGACGCGCGCATCTGATCGAGCTGCGGCTTGACCTTTGCGTCGAGGTCCTTCTCGCTGATTTTGTGATCGCCGACCGTGGCAACTACGGCGTTGGGGTCGTCGGCCCATGCAGGATGCGTGGCAATGGCCGCGCACACGATTGCGACGGCGGCAATGGCGGGAACGATACGCCGCGCGGACTCAAGGCGATTTCGCCCCAACTGATTCATGTTTAGCAGCATCGGATAATGTTCGAACTCCCTCGTTGAAGATAACCGTGGCATACTAGCATGCGAGGGGGGCGCTGCCGCAATGCTGAAAAAGATGCATTTGCTCAGATCGCCGCGACTCCGCTACCCTGCCATTTACTTTGAAACCGAATATCGCAGCCTCAATCGGAATGCTGGCCCTGGTCCTGCTGATCTTTCCCGCGCAGGCGCGAGCGGCAGGCAACGAAAACAAAAACCGACTCAGCGTCTTTGTGGACTGTCATTGCTCCGATCCGGTCGGCGAAAGCTTTTGCTCCGCCTTCAAGGACAAAGTTCGCGATTCGGCCGCATATCGGCTCGTCGATCACACGGACGCCTACGGAATCGCAGTGCATCTCTGGTGCGTGGACTTGTTTGCGGGACTGCCGGGAGTCGATGGCAAGCTTTCCGGCACGATGTCCGCGGTATCGGTCGCGTTCACGATCTATTCCGACAGGCTGCCGGGCGAAGTGTACGAAGATTCCTCCGTGTTTCGAGTCGGCAAAAACGCTGCCGACGAGATGTCGGATAGAATCCTAGCCGCCGTCGGTCAGCTTGCCACCGCCAACAAGGCGGTATTCGAGCACATCCGCGCCACTCCAAAGCCAGCAGCGACGCCGACCCCGCGCGTCATCGAGTAACGCTTCAAAAAGCCGCGGGTTTCCAATACCTTTTCAACTCAAGCGAGAGTGGCGGAACGGCAGACGCGCCGGACTTAGGATCCGGTGCCGCAAGGCGTGGGGGTTCAAGTCCCCCCTCTCGCATTCCGAATTCAGTCTGTGAGCGCGGAGCGCTCGCGAGATTGCGAGCGCCCCGTTGTATGCATCCTTACTGTTCGGGCACCAGTTCGACGCGACGGTTCTGCGCGCGCCCTTCGGCAGTATCGTTGGTCGCCACGAAATTGGTCTTGCCGTAGCCGTGCGGAATCAGCCGGTTCGCGGCGATTCCATCCTTGACCAGGTAATCGACGACGGCATTCGCGCGCCGGTCGGATAACCTCAGGTTGTACTCCTCGCCTCCGATCGCATCGCAATATCCATTCACGTCAATTTCAACGCCGGGATTGGCCTTGAGCGTTGAGGCGGCCTCGTCCAGCACGGCGGCATCGCCGGGACGGATGTTCGATTTGTTGAAATCAAAATGCACGCCGCGCAGTACCAGCTTCTCCTTCACCGGCGGAAGAGGCGGCGGCGGTGGTGGTGGCGGAGGGGGCGGAGGTGGTGGTGGTGGAGGCGGCGGTTGAACGATCGGATCGCAAAGGTAATGGCCCGCGACTCCGCCTATTACCGCGCCGATTCCCGCGCCGGCCACCGCACCCGTGGTGACTCTCGTATCAAAGCCACTGTTGCCTTTTGCGGCCTCGCCGATACCGAAGCCGGCGCCAGTGCCAATCAGCGCGCCCGCGGCGGCGCCGTAAACAGTGCACCAACCCAGCTCGCGTTGCTGCGCGCATCCGCTCAAAAGCAGCGCCAAGCCGGCCACCGTTGGCAACAGAAGCGACGATATACGCGATCGAATGTTCATGTTCCCTCCCACAGGCGATCTATGCCGTCGCTGAGCGGCATCCGCTCAAGCAAACACCTACGCTCCACGAACGGCGTCACATTAGTTCGGAAACATGTCAGAACAATTAGCCGCGGATTAACACAATGTGACGTGAATGCGGGCTGGATCTCGATCAGACGGTCAGACTCTGCGCTTCCCATAGCGCTCGGAAACGGCCGTCGCGCAGCGCGCTAAGCGACGACCAATTGCCCGACTCGACCACCTTCCCGCCTTCGACGACGTAAATCAGATCGGCCCATCGGATGGTCGACAGGCGATGCGCGATTAGTACGACGGTGAGTTCGCCGCGGCGGCTTTCGATCGCATCGAGCACACGTCGTTCGTTTTCGGAATCGAGGCTGTTGGTCGCCTCGTCCAGAAACAACATCGAAGGGCGGCGCAGGAATGCGCGCGCCAGCGCGAGCCGTTGGCGCTCTCCCTGCGACAGCAGAATTCCACGATCGCCGACGATAGTATCGAGCCCGTCGCTTAGTCCCGCGACGAAATCGAAAGCGGACGCCTGTCGAAGCGCCGTTAGCATTTCGTCCTCGCTGGCGTCGGGGCGGGCCCATTTGAGGTTTGCACGAATCGTGTCGTGAAAAAGAAACGTGTCGGGCGCCACGTAGCCGATTTGATCGCGCCATCCGCGCACGCCCTCGGGTCCGAGCGGCCGGCCGTCGAGTCTGAGCGTTCCCGAGTCGGGCGCGATCAGGCCCATGAGAATGTCGGCGATGGTACTCTTGCCGGCTCCCGACGGCCCCACCAGCGCGACGATTTTCCCCGCCGGAATCACCAGGCTCAAATCTCTGACCGCGGGCACGCGTCCCTCGCGGTAGGTAAACGATACGCCGTCAGCGGCAAGTTCGCGCGTGAGCGAGAGCCGATCGTGCGGATGCATTGCAGGCTCAGCGGCAGCGGCGCATCGGGTTTCGATATCCAGCAGGTTGGCGAACGATGGCAGTGCATTGACGAAGGCGCGGTAGTGGTACTGGCCGCTCATGATTCGCGGCATCACGCGCGCGAACAGCAGCAACAGGATCAGAATTGACACTGGCGGCACCGCCAGGATTTGAATCGACACGAACAGCACCACCGCGAGGATTACGACCGAGTCGAGTTCGAACCAGGTCGCGGCGATCGCCAGCTGACGCGTACCGTCCACGTTGGCTCGGGCAACATCGGCGCTCAACTCGGAGAAAATCGAAAAGTTACGCGCTTCCGCGCCATAAGTCTTGGCCGCTTTGAGGCTCTGCAAATGCTCGATGGTGGCGGCGTAGAGCGACTTGTTGGTTGCGGAGACCTTTTCGCCCTGGTTTTCGATCGCATGCGTGCGACCGCGAAAAGCGAACACCAGAATCGCGCCGGAGATCAGCACCAATGCAGTCATCCCGGCCGACAACGCAAACGCAATCGCCATGTAGAGCATTCCGATCACAACTTCGCCAGTGAATACGAGGGCGAGATCGGTGGCCGTACCGACTCGGTCGATTTCAGAGGTCAGCGCGTGAGTGAAATCCGAAGCCCGACTACGGCATACGAACAACCAGTTCGCATCCGCAATCGCACGGTAGAGGCGACGGCGCAGATGATGCTCGACTTCCTGCTGAACCGCATAAGTCCACACGTTCTGCATCTGTCCCAGCACCGTTCGCGCGCCAACCAGCATTACGAATACGCCAAGCAGAAGAATCAGCGACGGGCGTAGCCCCACCGCAACGAATGCATTCGAAACGATCGCCGCGTAGCGTCCCGCCTCGCCCTGTCCGGCGAGATTGAAGCCCGCCACCTGCAGGGTAGGAAGTAGCAGCGCGAAGCCGACCCCCTCGCTCAGCGAATACAGGAGCATCACGATGAGCACGCCGATCAAATGCCAGTGCGAAACCCGCACCAGCATCGCGAGATACTCTGCAAGCGTGCTATTCATCGGCGGATTTGCGGGACTATCGGCCAATGGAGTCTGGCCCGCCAAGTGGCACGTATCGATCGATTTTCGTGGCCGTTCTCCCGCGGCTTCAGTCGGCTTCGTCACCCGCGAGCATCGCAACTATTCCCCGAGCAGTCTTAAAGTCAACATGCAGGGATTTCATGCAGAGCTTCCACGCATCGGCATTATCGCGCTTGGCGACGAACGCTAGCAGCTGCGACTTGAGCGGCTCCTGGACACGCGCCATAGCTTCCTTGGTCTGTTTGCGACCGGCAGCGCGCATCTGCTGCTGCTTGGCAAACCGTTGCATCCCAAGTTCCGTTGGGCATGGCTGTGCCTCGTACCACTTGCCGTCTTCCTGGCCGATCGTTTCGTTCACCGTGGCGGTGCCGCCGTCCTGGGTGGCGAATTCTATTCCCATCAGATCAGTCGGCGGCATTGGGTAGGTGGAGAACTTGTTCGGCATCCTCACATTTGCCGCAAGCTTGGTAACCGTCAGGTGATAGTTCTTGCTGATTGGAAGAGCGAATTGCTTCCTTATCCGGTCGTCAAGATAATCCTCGTTCTTGCCGATGCATTTCAGCGTGGACGGCGCGAACAGCCGCTTAATCGCGGTGGAATCTTTCGCGTACATAGCGTCGACCATCTTGCGCGCCAATTCCTGCTGCTGCGGCGTACCCTTCTCGGCGGACTGCTGCGCAGAGGCAGGCGCGGCGAGCGCGGCGGCGGCAGCCAGCGCAAGCAAGGCAAATATCGTTCCCGAAGGCTTTAGCATCTCACTCCCTCATCGCAGAGTGCACGCGGGGCGCCGCTGCGCAGTCAAATCGTCGATCAATTTCATTTTTCACGTTTTCACTTTTCACTGAATCGCGAAGAGCCTGCAAGCCGTCCGCGAAAACGATGGCGAGATTAATCTTTGTCGGGGATCGACTTCAATTGCTCGAGCCATGCGGTCGCTTCGCTGTCCGAGGGCGCCCGATAGTCGCCGCGCGGCGAGAGCGATCCGCCCGAACCAACCTTGGGCGCGTTGGGGATACAACTGCGCTTGAACTGGCTCAACTGGAAGAACCGGTACAGAAACGTATGCAGATGTCCCTTGATCGTCGCGATGTCGTACTGGTTGCGGCGATCGCGCGAAATGTCCGGCCACTCGCCCGCGTCCTTGTCGCGCCACGCATTGTAAGCGAGGAACGCGACCTTCGGCGGCGGGTATCCGAAGCGCAGCGTGTAGTAAAGGAAGAAATCGTGCAGCTCGTAGGGGCCAAGCGTCGCTTCGGTGTCGTGGCTGGGATGTCCGTCCTCCGACGTGCCGGGGATCAGCTCGGGGCTGATTGGAGTGGCGAGAATTTCGAGCAACGTCGCACTGGTTTCGCGGCCGAGGCTTTCAGTTTGCGCGAGCCATCGAATTACGTGCTGGATCAATGTTTTCGGCACGCTCGCATTGACGCTGTAATGAGACATGTGATCGCCGACGCCGTAGGTGCACCATCCCAGCGCGAGCTCGCTCAAGTCGCCGGTGCCGACCACCAGCCCGCCGCGCAGGTTCGCCAATCGAAAAAGGTGGCTGGTGCGCTCGCCCGCCTGCACGTTCTCGAACGTGACATCGTAAACTTCTTTGCCTTCGGCATAGGGATGCCCGATGTCTTTGAGCATCTGCATGCAACTCGGCCGAATGTCTATTTCATCGGTCGAGCAGCCGAGCGACTTCATCAGGCGGCGCGCCTGCTCGAGAGTTCGCGCGCTGGTGGCAAAGCCGGGCATCGTGACGGCAAGAATATTTTTGCGCGGTGAGCCGAGCCGGTCCATCGCACGCGCGCATACCAGCAGCGCGTGGGTAGAATCGATTCCGCCCGAGATTCCAATCACGACGCGCTCCAGGCCGGTCGAGCGCAGTCGCGTCGCCAGGCCTTGAACCTGGATGTCGAAGACTTCGGCGCATCGCTCGTCACGGGTTGCGGGATCCGAGGGCACGTAAGGGAAGCGCTCGTAGTGCCGCTGCAGAAGCATTTTCCCGCGCCGCGGCAATTCCGTCGAAAATGAAATCCGCCGAAAGCGCCGCACTCGCTCGAGCTCGCGCTGAGCCGTGTCGCCGAACGTGTTTTGACGCATCCGTTCCTGCGACAGCCGTTCGAGATCGATTTCCGCCGAGACCACTTGCGGCCGATCCTTGAAGCGCTCGGACTCGGCGAGGATGTTGCCGTTCTCGGCGATCAATGCATGGCCGTCCCAGGCGAGATCGGTCGTCGATTCGCCCACTCCGGCCGCCGAATATGCGTACGCCGCAATGCATCGCGCGGATTGGCTGGTGACCAGCGAGCGGCGGTAGTCGGCCTTGCCGATCGTGATGTTCGACGCCGACAGGTTCAGCAGCACCGTCGCGCCGGCCAGCGCCGCATATGACGACGGCGAAATCGGAACCCACAAGTCCTCGCAAATCTCGGCGTGAATCGTGAGCAGCGGCTGCTCCTCGTGCTGGAAGATGAGGTTGTTGCCGAACGGAACCGCGGCAATCCCGGCCAGGTCGATTTCGTCGCGCGTCGCGGCGTCGGCCGAGGCAAATTGCCGCGGTTCGTAGAACTCGCGGTAGTTCGGGAGATTCGTCTTCGGCACGACGCCGAGAATCCGCCCGCGATGAATCACGATCGCGCAGTTATACAGATGATGATCGATCTGGAGCGGCGCTCCGACCACGCTGACGATCGAAAGCTTCGCGGTCGCCTCGACAACCCCGGCAATTGCGTCAAGGCATGCGTCGAGCAGCGCGCGCTGCTGAAACAGATCGTCGCACGAATAGGCGCTCAGCCCCAATTCGGGAAACAGTGCGAGCACCGCCTTGCGCTCGGCGGCTTCGCGGATCAGCGCGACGGTGTGTTCGGCGTTGTAAGCGGGATCTGCGACGCGAACGGACGGCACTCCAACCGCGATTCTGACGAAATCGTGATTGTAGAGATTGAAAAAGTTTCCGTTCCTGGTCACGTCGTTTCCCTTGGGCGCCGCACGGCAGTCGGCTCTATATCCGCCGCCCATGCCGGCGCCCCTCTTTAGAAGACTGTGCCGATTGTGGGCGGCCGGTACAAGATTGCCCGATCCGGCCGGGGGCACGCGCCGACGGGGCTTTGCCCCCATCATTGAAGAGTTATCCCATCGCGCGCGCCCAATGCGCCCTCGCATCCCATTGTCTGACGGGTCAATCATTGCAATAACGGCTGGAGTCAAATGAAAATTGCGACATTCACCCATGGCGGCGCGACGCGGATTGGCGTCGTCGTCGATGACTCGATCGTTGACCTTGCGGCCGCGGCGCCCGAGTTGCCGCGCGACATGACCGCCTTCATCGTGGCGGGGCCGCAGGCGGCCGAGCGCGCGACGGATGCGGCGAAGAATTCTGCCCACCGGATTGCGCTGGCGAGCGTCAAGCTCGAGGCGCCGATCGCGCGCCCCCCGGAGTTTCTCGCCATCGGGCTCAACTACGCGGACCACGTCGAAGAAACGAAGATGAAGCGTCCCGAATTTCCGATGTTCTTCAACAAACAATCGAGCTGTGTGACCGGACCGTACGATCCGATTCATATCCCGCGCGTGTCCTCGGCGTTGGATTACGAAGGCGAACTCGGGTTCGTGATCGGCCGGCGATGCCGTCACGTGCCGCGCGATCGCGCGCACGAGGTAATCGCGGGTTACGTGATCGTAAACGACGTGAGCGTGCGCGATTGGCAGCGCCGCGCGCCGACGATGACGCTGGGCAAGTCGTTCGATACGCACGGGCCGGTCGGCCCATGGATCGTAACGCCGGACGAGATTGGCGACCCGCACAAGCTGGACCTGCGCACGTTCGTCAACGGCGAACAGCGCCAGCATTCGAATACCAGGAATCTGATCTTCGATTGCTTCGCACAGATCGAGACGCTGTCGACGGTTTTTACCTTGTTGCCGGGGACGATCGTTTCGACGGGCACGCCCGGCGGAGTGGCTGCCGCGATGAATCCTCCCAAATGGCTCCGGGCGGGCGACGTGGTCCGAATCGAGATCGAGAAAATCGGCAAGCTCGAAAACAAAGTGATCGAGGAACCTGCCGGCACGACGATGATTTGAGAGCGCACTCGCCGCGAGGCCGCCTCAACACGAACTCAGGACGACTGCCCGAGACCGGGCGGGACCAATGGGGCAGGCGTCTCGAAATGGGAGAGGTGAAGTGCTTGCTGCTGGAGACCGGCGGGCTCGCGATGGCTGGCGCGCCGAAGGATCGCCGTCATCAGTGCGATGATCACAATTGGGGCAATTGGGATTTTGGCACTTTGACTGACAGGCAATGAGACGCGGGGCAGAATCCACGCGACCGAAAGCACGGCCTTCTCATAGGGCAAGAACCCCTTCTCGAAACCCTCCATTGCCAGCCACGCTATCGGCAGCGCGAGCAACACCAGGTCGTATTGCAGGACGTATGGGGAAACCATCAAGGAGCCAACGGCCAGAGTGGCGGCTTTGAGCGCGAAGGGGCGGCTGGTTTGCCAAACCCAAACCACCGCAGACGCCGCGTATATCGCAACCACCGCCTGAAACACATACGCAACATCGACGCTGCCACCCCACATCCTGATTGCGCCAAAAATGCTTTGCAGGGTGGAGAAATTGATCGCACCCAGTTCCAGGACAATTTTCTGTGTGATCGCGATACTGCCGACAAACGCGCGCCAGGTTGGTGCGCCAAAGACGGCGAGCGAAGCCGCTGCGAACAGAATCGCGCTGATGGCGGTGGCAATAAGTGCGCGCCATCGGCGAGCTACGATCAGTGCGAGCGGAATCAATATCGCGAATTGCGGCTTGTAAGCCATCAAGCCAAGCAGGAACCCCGCAAGCAGCGGCCATCGGTCGAGAAGCAGCAAGCCGCCCCCGATCAGCGCGGTGGTCAGGAAGCCGTTTTGCCCGCACGTGAAGTTGATGATGACCCCCGGAAATGTGATCGCAAGCCAAAGTCCGACAGGGATGGGAGCGATGCGCCGGAGCACGGCAAGATAGCCGGCCAGCGTTACGGTCTCGAACACGATCCACGACGCGATGAATGGCAGCATCGAAAGCGGCAGCACGATCAGAAGGTACATCGGCGGATACATGAAGGATCCACCACGATCCTGCCCTCCCATCAGCGCAACTTCGTGCAGGTGCTGGCGATAATGAAAGTCGTAAACAGAGGCGGGGTCGCCTTTGAGCGCCGTGATCGAAGCCGCGTAGGGATTTACGAAATCGCCTCCAATCAAAGCGCCGCTCTCAAGTATCAGGTGATGAGAGTGGTAGAATTGAGCTATCGCCACAGCCAGATATGCAAGCAGCATAACGCCCGAATAAAACGTGACGCGCTGGACTGTCAGCCAGGATGGATCGCGGAGCCAGCTGGTGAACCGGTGCGCAAAACCCAAGAGGCCGTCATGGGCCGGGGTAGGCGTCGTTACCGTGACGGATTCCCCGGCGGTATCGATTTTCGCGCGATTGTCCATCGCCAACCTGTTCCTGTCCGCAGCACCTAATATGCCATCGTATTCGGCCAAGGAAAACGCCACTCGACATTCTGGATTCTCGCCGACGCATCGCGAATCCGTTAGATTGGGGCCATGCAGCACGCCGGAACGGAGGTAGCCAGCTTGGCCCCTTTCTCCGCGATAGGAGGATCGGCATCTTTGCCGCCTTACTCTACGAGAAAGAGGAACCTGGCCATGGCGATAGATCTCGGTGAATGGTCGCGAGCAAATAGATGACGAATCACCGCACGAACGACACCTCCAATTTCGACGACTATGCAGGTTCCTATGATCGCGCTCTGGCGCTGGGGCTCGCCGCCACCGGAGAAAATCAGAACTACTTCGCGCGACGGCGGGTTGAATGGCTTAGAAGATGTCTCGATCGCATGCAATTTGCCGCCGGATGCACGATCGAGTTCGGATGCGGAACGGGCTCGAACGTTCCATTTCTGATCGAACTGGCTGGAGCAACTTCGGTGGTGGGAATCGACACCTCGGGGAGATCGCTTGAAGTCGCCCGGAATACATTCGGGTCGCTGAAGGCGCAGTTCTATGGTTCGGGCGAATATGAGGCTCGGGGCAGGGCCGATCTGGTCTTCTGTAACGGCGTGTTACATCACATACCGCCGCCCGATCGCGCAGCCGCAGTCGAGTACCTTTATCGCTGTCTAAGACCGGGGGGATTGCTCGCGCTATGGGAGAACAATCCGTGGAACCCGGGCACTCGCTATGTCATGAGCCGTATTCCGTTCGATCATGATGCGATTACTCTCAGCCCGCCCCAATCGCGGCGGCTGGTGAGAGCGGCGGGATTCGAGGTCCTGAGGACGGATTGTCTCTTTATCTTCCCGCACTTCCTTCGATGGCTGCGCGGTCTGGAGCCGCACTTGTCGGCGCTGCCAATCGGCGGACAATACGAGCTTCTGTGCCGCAAACCGCTCGATTGAAAATGAGTGCGATGCGATTAGTCGAGCTTCTCGGCAACGATGACAACGTATTCCCCCCACCATATTTGGCGGTCGAACCTTTGCAGCAAAGGTATCAGCATGGTGGGGGTGTTGTTCTGCGAAATCATCCCGGTGGTGAGGCTGCTCACGATTCGCAGTCCGCATCGGTGAAGATCCCCTTCCAGAGACTTTGCACATGACTTGAGGCCGCCACGCTCCGCCCGCACCAACAGGAAGAAGGCCAGCATCAAGGGATTGTAGCGGTTTGGCTCCAGCAGCACGACGTACTTGCGGCTTACGCGTTTCATCTCCCCGATAACTCGTTGGCGCGCCGGTACATGATGGAGCACGTTGGCTTCGAAGACCATATCGAACGTGCCGTCGCCAAATGGCAGGGCGGTCGCGTCGCCGCAGATCAACCGGCGATGCGGATTCTGATCGAGCAGGTGAGGGGAAAAATCGACGCCAATCACCGAAGCGCCTGCCGCGGCGAAGCGCGCCGTGAAAATACCGTTGCCGCAGCCAACGTCGAGTATATTTCCCTCGATCGGCGCATAGCGCTTGATGAACTCGATCTTGGGCTCCGCGTATGCACTGACGACGGGATCAAAGGCGCCGCGATATTGGACCTGGTCGAAATATTCGGACTGTAGAGAGCCGGGATCTTTGGTCAGATGGTTCTCCTTGCGGCCGTGTCGCAACCGACATCATCCGGACGCGGGCATCATCGATGCTCGAGGCCGAGAAAGCTGATCATGAACGCCGACAGAATGGTCTGGAATCCCAACGCAACCAGGGTGGCGCCCGGCACCACAAGCCGCATCGTGCGGGCGTAATCGAGCAAACCATAGTTCACGAGTCGCCATTGCTCGATTGCAAGTACGAGTAGCCCCAGACCAAAGATCATCGCGCAGGCGGCGATTACGAGGCCCACTTCAAGGTTGACGGTATTGAAGAAGCGCTCGATCCGCATGTCCGACGGTAATAGGCCCTGTTTGATCGCGAGCGTTTTGGCGAAAACCGCGAAAAATACCGACTCATAGCCACACAGCATTGCGAGACTTCCAAATAAGAGAGTGTGGGCGTCGAATTTTACTCCGTGCAGGGTCATTCCAGGCAGTGCCAGAGCGTAGGCAAGGATGCCGAGCAGGATAAGTATTACGCCTGGGACCAGGAACAGTCGGCGCGGAGTACAGAGCAGGAAAAAGCGCAGTGTTCGCCACCCGTCGCGGAAAGTATTCAGATGCGGCGCGCGCAGTTTTCGACCGTCGGGATGAAGCGTGATCGGCACCTGAGCGGCCTTGCAGCCGAGCAGAGATGATTTAATGATCATCTCGGTTGCGAACTCCATACCGGTGCATCGCTGATCCAGTCGCTCGTAATGCGACTTTTTGAAGCCACGCATTCCGCAGTAGATGTCTTGTATCGGAGAATTGAACCATCGCTGCGCCATCAGCGAGAAAATCGGATTGCCGATCCAACGGTGCAGAACCGGCATCGCTCCGGGCATAACCTTGCCACCCCCCGATGGCAGGCGGCATCCCTGTACCAGGTCGTACCCTTCGCGCAACTTTTCCAGGAATCGGGGAATTTCCAGAAAATCATAGCTGCCGTCGGCGTCACCCATGATGATGAATTCGCCGCGAGCGGCAGCGATACCTCCCATCAAAGCACTGCCATATCCTTTCGCGGGAACGTGGACCAGACGCGCCCCCAGCTTGACGGCGATTTCAACCGACCCATCGTCGCTGCCGTTGTCCGCAACGATGACTTCACCTGCGATACGATTCTCCCGGATGGCGGTTTGCGCCGTCCTAACGCAGTCGGCCAGGGTGTCAGCTTCGTTCAGACAAGGAATGACCACACTGAGTTCGATTTCCTGAGAGTCGCGGTTTGGGTCAATCGTACGACTGGTCATTGGCTCGCTGCCCCGCAGCGTCCGCTAATCCTTCTGAATCATCACCTCGGTCGCTTTGATCACCGCTGTCACCTTGCGTGTATTGCGCAACTCGGCGCGATACCCCTGCGCTCGTAATAGCGCTGATGATGATCCTCGGCGCGGTAAAACTCCGTGGCAGGCACGATCTGCGTGACAATCGGGCGCGCGAGTTTGCCGGATTCTTCGAGCCGGCGTTTCGATTCCTCGGCGGCCGCCCGCTCGTGGTCATCGGAATAAAAAATTATTGAGCGGTATTGAGTGCCGACGTCGGGTCCTTGCCGGTTGAGCGTGCTGGGGTCGTGAATCTGCCAGAAAACTTCCAACAGTTGCTCGTACGATACCCGCGCCGGGTCGTACTCCACCTGCACGACTTCGGCGTGTCCCGTCTTGCCGGTGCAAACCGCTCGATAGTCGGGCTTTGGAACGGTGCCGCCCGCGTATCCTACGACCGCATCGACGACGCCCTTGACCGCGCGAAAAGCCGATTCCACGCCCCAGAAGCATCCGGCGCCAAATGTCGCAATTTTGTTCATCTTGTCCATTTGTGTCCTTTCCCTACTTAACGATGAGAACCAGCACGAATCAATGCTCGCCCGGCCCCGGTGAAACCGCCGCCGCCACTGTGCGACCGTCCGGAGGTGTGCCATTATTCAAGCGGTGATGACAAGTATTATGGCGAACAGCATGCCTGGGAAATCGGGAAACTGGAGGCGATTCGTGAATCTAATCCTTGATGGCAAGCACGCGAAAGTCGTTTTGCGGGCGCTTTTCGCTCTCGCAACTATTCTTTGTATGCGGCTCCCTGCCGGGGCGGGCGCCGCGGAAATCAAAGTCGCCGCGGCGTCGGACCTGACGTTCGCGTTCAAGGACGTTGCCTCCCAATTTGAGAAGCAAACCGGGAGCAAGATTGAGCTCACCTATGGTTCATCCGGGAATTTTTTCGCCCAGATTCAAAATGGCGCGCCGTTTGATCTGTTCTTTTCCGCCGACGTTGGCTATCCGGAAAAGCTCGAAGCGGCGGGCCTGGCTGAACCCGGCACTATCTACGAATATGCGAGCGGAAAAATCGTGATGTGGGTTCCCAACGCGTCGAAGCTCGATTTAAGCCGCGGTCTTGCGGCGATCCTCGATCCGGGCATCCGAAAGATCGCGATCGCCAACCCGCAGCATGCGCCGTACGGGATCGCGGCGGTTGCGGCGATGCGCCACGCGGCGGTCTATGACAAGATCAAAAGCAAGCTCGTGCTCGGCGAAAATATCTCGCAGACCGCCCAGTTTGTTCAATCCGGCAACGCCGACGTCGGCATCCTCGCGCTCTCGCTCGCGCTCGCGCCGGCGATGAAGAACGCCGGACGATACGTCGAAATCCGGGCGACGGACTATCCGCCGATCATCCAAGCCGGCGTGATTCTGAAATCATCGCGCAACAAGGAACTGGCAGCCCAGTTTCTGAAATTCCTCAAGGAGCCCGGGACGGTAGCTCTGATGGAGCGATATGGTTTCTCGGTTCCGAAGGACGTAGCCGTGGGGCACAACGAAAGCAAAGTGGCCGCGCCGCGCTGACCTCCGATGGATTGGAGCGCGATTTTCCTCAGCCTGCGGCTCGCGCTGGTCGTTTGCGCAATTTTGCTGGTGGTCGGGACGCCCATCGCGTTGTGGCTCAGCTTCACGCGCTGGCGATGGAAATTTTTCGTCGAATCCATCGTCGCGCTGCCTCTGGTGCTTCCGCCGACCGTGCTCGGTTTTTATGTGCTGGTCGCGATGGGTTCGAACAGTCCGATCGGCCGCTGGTATCAATCTTTAACGGGGCACGGATTGCCGTTCACATTCGAAGGTCTGGCGATCGCGTCGGTCATCTACAGCCTGCCCTTTGCGGTCCAGCCGATGGCGGCGGCGTTCTCACAGGTGGATCGCAACTTGATCAGCGCGTCGTCGATACTCGGCGCCTCGCGGATTCGCACTTTCCTTCGCGTCGTGCTCCCGCTTTCGATCGGCGGGGTGGTCACCGGCTTCGTGCTGAGCTTCGCGCACACGCTCGGCGAGTTCGGCGTGGTGCTGATGGTGGGCGGCAACATCCCGGGCGTGACGCGCACGGTTTCGATCGCGATTTACGATCATGTGCAGGCGCTCGACTACGCCGGCGCCAATCACATGGCGCTTATCCTGATGGCGTTTTCGTTCGTCACGCTGTCGATCACGTATTCGCTCAACCGCCGAATCTGGGCGGTCTGGCCGATGCATCGCTAGCGGGCGGTGGCGAAACGATGGCATCGGGCAACAGTGCGATACGCGACGGGCGTCTGTCGGTCCGCATCGCGTATCGGCTCTCGAACAGCTTCGCGCTCGAGGCCGAGTTCGAGGCGTCGGCCGGCTTCACGATGATCCTTGGGCCGTCGGGCGGCGGAAAGACGACCATCCTGAATTGCATTGCGGGGTTGGCGCGGCCGGATGCCGGGCGGATATCTCTCGGTGCGCGAGTGCTCTTCGATTCGGCTGCGCGCATCGACATGCCGGTGGCGGAGCGTCGATTGGGATACGTGTTTCAAAATCTCGCGCTGTTTCCCCATCTGACGGTCGCGCAAAACGTCCAATACGGGATCGCGAAGGCGCCGGCCGCGGAGCGCCACGCGCGAATGATGACGATGCTCGAGTCGTTTCGAATCGCGCATCTGATCGCGCGCAAGCCCGGCGAGATTTCCGGCGGCGAGCGCCAACGCGTGGCGCTGGCGCGATCGCTCGTGACGAATCCGGCGGCGATCCTGCTCGACGAGCCGCTGGTCGCGCTGGACAACGCGACCCGGTCGAAGATTCTCGATGACCTGCGCGCCTGGAATGCGGCCCGCGAAATTCCAATCCTGTACGTCACGCATTCGCCCGAGGAGGCATTCGCGCTCGGCGAGCGGGTGTTAGTGCTCGAAGCGGGGCGCATCCTCGCCCAGGGGATGCCGCAAGACGTGCTCACGACGCCGCGCCATGAAACGATCGCGCAGGTAGTCGGCTTCGAAAATGTTTTCGACGCGACGGTGAGATCGATCGCGGAGACTCAGGGCACGATGCTGTGTCAGTTGGACGGGAGCGCGACTCGACTGGAAGTGCCGCTCGGCCGCGCGGAAGCGGGAGCGCGGGTGCGAATCGCGATTCGCGCCGGCGATATCATCGTAGCGGGCGAGCATCCGCACGGTCTAAGTGCGCGCAACGCTTTTCCGGGACGAGTCGAATCGATGCGCCGTCAAGGCGTGACGGTGATCGTGATGGTCGATGCGGGAGGCGCGACGTTCGAGGTTCATCTGACGCCGGGGGCGATCGATGCGTTGGGAATCGAAGATGGGAAGGAGGTCTGGCTGGTGATCAAGACCTACTCGTGCAATTTGGTCGAGCCGGCATTGCGGTAATCACCGTCATTTGTCGTTCATTTCGAGAAACGATTCGTAGAGAACGATTCACTGCCGAATCAGTACCGGAGTAGCAAGTGGAACGGACTGGATACTGAGTCTGGTCATTGTCTTCGCCATTGGCAATGCTTGCACATAGGCTTGAGGACTCGATGGTGATTCGAACTCATCAAAGAGTTCAAGGCTCAGGCCGATCTTCTGTTGGGGACTGAATGAAATGGCTGGATGATAGTCTGCCGTTTGAGAATACGACAATTCGAGAATGGCGGTATCGCTATCAAAACTAATTCCCCTTTCGGTAAATCGTTTCAGATCGAGATCGTACGTCCGGTCAATCATTGGGTAGCTGCGGTGATGAGATTGTGAACCACGAATGGCTTTAGAGGCTGCAGTAGGCTTTAGATGAATTGTAACCTGTCTGCAGGCCCAAAGGTCGTGAACGGCTTCGTGGACCGGTGAATCCCAAGCGCACAAAACCCTCAGGCGCGGAGCGGTTGCAGTCTTGAGCCACTCGCGCGGAATGGGCACCTGAACTCTAGCTATGTCGCCGACATTATTCAGAACTCCCTGCCAGATCATCACGGCGGTCTGGGTGGTGGGTCGTTGCAATCTTGCCGCGTTAGGCGTTCCTCGCCCAAGCGTGCGCTCTACTAGCTGCTTCACTTGAGGAGGATACGATCTCTTGACAGCTGTTAGTGCCAAAAATGCCTTCGCAGTCGCTGCAAAGGGACGAGCACCCGAAGGACAGAAGTTTTGTAGCTCTTGAAGTGCGAACGCGGCCTCACGGGCAACAAGCGGAGCAGCATGTGAAGTGCCGCATCTGTCTTCCCATAGCGCATCCGCCGTGCAGCCCCAGACTCCAAGAAATGGCTTCGCTTGATAACTCTCTGTTGTGTTGCCGCCGTGAGCCGAAAATCCAGGTATCGGGGCGTCACATATTCCTGGTCCGACTCGCGTAAAAGGGCTTGGCCATCCTACCTCCTTGACCAGGCCGTCCGGAGAAAGCCTTTCAACGGTCGAACCGCATGTGAGAGTATTGAATCCAGTCGCCCAGCTACCGAGAGCCCAGTTCGGATCTTGATAATTGTTTGGGTATGGGACCGACGGTATGAGTCCTGGTCTTGTATTTCCCGCCGCCACAACTACCAGCACGTCCCTCGCGAATACGAAATTGTCCAAGTCTTGGAGGAGAAGAAGCTTCTCCCGGCGTTCAACGTCGTTGAAAGACTGGAGGGGCGTGAAATCGCCCAGACTCAAATTGAATACTCGGACGTCAGGTGACGTGGCGATAACGGCTTCAAGAGCAGGAAGGATATCTTTGTCGAATATCCGATCAACGCTTTCGGCCACCATTACGTCTAAGAAGCCGCAGTTTCCTTGATCATCTGGGAAGTTACCATCGCTGCAGTCTACGTCGCCAAAAACTACTCGTGAGGCCACGAAAGAACCGTGATCGCCCAAATGCGGCGAGGGAGAATTCGGGCTCTGATATCCGCCAGGCCTGCGATAAGGCGTCAAAATCTTATGAGCAGTGGGCACTCCAGTGTCGACGACAGCCACACACGGCATTCGTTTAGAGTCAACTTGACCGCCACTCTTTTTCTGAACAGTTTGTCCTCTCGTTCTCGAACGAGGACCCGAGGAAACCGCGATCGGAGTAGAGAGTGGAGGGTGTAGCGATTGGACAGAGAAAAAATCGCTTGCCATCGATTGCAGAGACCTTCGTGCGACTTGGCCTCGCAGCCAGTGACGACCTGAGAAATCGTTTCCACTCCCGGTGAACGCCTCCCGATTCGCTTGGCTAAGCACGCTTGCCAATGCCCGCATAACGTCTTCAATCTCGGTTCGGGTGAGCATCGGCTGAAACTCGACTACTACGTCTGTCGGTAGCGCAGGCGATAGGCTCTTCAACCAGATCTCATCCACTCGAAGACCTGGCGGTATGGTAGAAAACGCATCGATTGTCGCCCATCGCGCCTGTTCTCGCAGCCCTTCATCGGCAAGCGATCGAGTGGTCGCAAGTAGCCGTTCCATACGGTCGGTGGGCGCATGAACGGTGGCAGATCCATTGTCATGGACGGAAATGAGGTCGAGTCCGAGACGTCTAAAAACTAACGAGTGTTCACCACCATAGTGCGTCAGTTCGCTGTACGTTCCGTCTGGGGCCTTCGTCTTGTTCTGGCTGAGCTTCGCGACGGCCTCGACGGGCTTTGCAAGCAAAAAGTAGCGACGGCGCTTCAAAGGGTCACGTGAAGCCTCAACCGCGTGGCGCGCTTCGCTTAGGGACTTGTTGATTCGGCGGCCTTTTGCGCCCCAATCTACGGATGCCAGTTTCGGCAAGGCACCGCCGCCAGCGCTTTCTCCATGGGCGAGTTCATGCTGCTCGTTGAGAAAGAAAGTTCGCGGAGCGGGTGCGTCCTGACCTTTAGGCACGTTTCAACTCGCAGAAATAACCACGGTTCTCTGCTCGTTTTCAATCGCCCTGACAGCGTCGGCAAAGGTCGATGACGCTGCTATAGCCCTACGGAGTGTTGGCGATGGAGCAACACCTCGGTCACGAGCATGAGACAAGGCGAACGATGTGAGCTGCGTACGTCCTGGTTTGGGAAACTCGACGACCAAGTCAAATCGGCGCCATAGCGCTTCGTCGAGACTTCCAGCCAAGTTCGACGCAGCAACTAAGAGCCCTTTCGGTTCTGAATGCTCCAACTCTTGCATTAGCGAAATGACTATTCGATCCAATTCTCCCACGTCCATGGGGTTACCCCGACGTTTGCCGAGCGCGTCGATTTCATCGATTAAGAGCACACATGCCGTGAACGATGCGAACTCGAATAGCTGCCGCAGCCTCTGTGCTGTCTGCCCCAGAAACGCGCCGACGATTGCATCAAACCGCAGCGTGTAAACAGGGAGCGCGAGTTCCCGACCGAGCGCTCTCGCCGTTAGACTTTTTCCGCAGCCCGGCGGACCGTAAAACAGGAGCTTGTTTCGCCGTCGAATACCCTTCCTTTCCAGCGCTTTGCGAGCCTTCCATTCGCGCACCACATCATCAAGTTCGCGACGCGCATGGGTGGTGAGCACCACTCGCTCGATTGGTTCCAAATTGGTTACTGCGATCAAAGCATTGATGATGCCACCAACCTGCATGGTTTCGCCCGACTGCGTATGCCAAATCCGGCCGCCGTTGCCGTTGGGTTGTAGAGAGCCTTGCAGCAGTTTGGCAACAGCGTGGTGCCCGTTGTTAGCCTCGGCGCGCGCCATCTCGAGCGCTATCGAGTGGGCAGCGGGCAAATCGTTGGAACCAATTGCAGAAAATAACTTCGCTAGAATCGACGCTTTTTGCATTTCGTCTTAAACTGCTCAGCCATGGAAAAATTCTGACTCGACCGCCGATTTCATACTCCATGAGATTCCGGATCGTTCACAGGTACTACCGGAAATGCGGGAGCTCAGCCAGTGTCGTCGGAGCTCGGGGACTCGGAGCACGATTCGAACCCACGACGCCAAGACGAGGAATCGTGTGATTTATCCATATGAGCTGAGGGCCTCCGCCAAGGGAGAGAGATTACGCCGATGCGCCTCGCGGACCAAGCGGTGCGCGCCGCGTGGCGCTGACGGAGGCGAACTTAGTTCGGAGTGAGACGGAAAAAGACCCGGGGTCCCTCCGCTTCGGTCGGGATGACGGAGGGAGCCGGGTCGCTGCGAGCGAGGTGGCGCGAAACCGCGGTGAACTGCTGGCGTCTTACATAGAGAGCGACTCGCGTTTATCATTATTGTTCGACAAGGAGCAAGAAGTACGTGCCCGAAGAATCAACCAGTACCCCGAGTCAGAATGACGACGCGCTGGGCCGGCTCGAGCGACGCATCGAAAGCCTCGAGTTCGTGGCGCAGCGGGAAAATCGATGGTGGCGAGGCGGCTTGATTGCGGCGCTCGTCCTGGTGGCGCTGTCGATCTTGATAGCCGGCCATCACCGGCATCACCACCCGCCGCCGATGATGGGAACGCGAGACTGCGAAGGGCCGCGCGTGATGCCCTATGGCCCACCTCCGCCGCCTTACTCGGGTTATGGTCCCGGCGGCGGCTACTACGGGCCTCCGGAGGGTTGGCGCTATCGCCAATGGAATGGTCCGGGCCCCGAGGCTCAGCCGCCTGCGCCCAAGGGCTGATTCTCACGAGGACCGCGGCCTCGCGACGCCGCGGTCCTTTCGCGCTTGGGCTTGCTTGACCTCGCGTTTGCGAGCGACACTGCTGAGGGTCGCGGGCAGAACCGGCGCATTGAACTGGCGCCGGTGCAGTAAGCGCACAACAGGGTGGGATACTCGCGAGCGCGCGGGCATCCCACCGTTTCGTCGAGGTTCTCCCATTTGACTTCCGTCTGAAGCGCGGGCACAAAGAACTCGAGGTCTACGTGATGTGCGAGTTTCCGTCGAGCGCGATCCTGGCGGATAAATTCGCCGAGAGGTTCGACGGTTTCTCGTAGGCACCTGCGGGCGCCGCTCGGCCTGGTTTTTGTGGAACGTTGCAAGGGGCGAAGGATGCGGCAAATGGCGCAGCAGGAAGGGAAGCCACAAAAGAGAATGACGGGGACGGGGCAGCCGCCGCTCCCGCGCGGCGTCCTGTTCTGGTGGCTGATGTCCCTGGCGGTGCTGATCTGGTACGTCGCCGGCATGTGGCCATGGTCGCAGTCCAAGGCTCCTATCCCCTATTCCTTGTTTCTCGCGCAGGTGCGGGAGAACAACGTCTCCCGGGTTCACATCACGGGAGACGTGATCAAGGGGGAATTTGTAAAACAGATCGTTTGGCCACCGGTCGAATCTCCGACAGAACCATCGTCGAAACCCGCGCAGCCGCCTTCTGCATCGCCACCGAGCATAAGCCCAAGCGCAGCGCCACAAGCCCCCACTGCATACAGCGAATTCAGCACGACCTTTCCCGCGACCGTCACCGACCCCGGCATGATGCCTCTGCTCATAGCGCACCATGTCGTCGTAGACGTGTCGTCGTCTTCACTTCCGTGGTTCGTCGAGATGCTGGTTACATGGGGGCCGCTGATACTTCTGCTCGGGTTCTTCTGGTGGATGAGCAACCGAGCCGCACGTAGTCAATCGGGTTTGTTCGGGTTTGGGCGCATGAGGGCCCAGCGCTACAGTAGCGAGCAGCCAAAGGTGACTTTCAATGACGTGGCAGGGGCGGACGAGGCCAAGTCCGAGCTTCAGGAGGAGGTCGATTTCCTGAGGCACCCCCAAAAGTACCACGACCTGGGGGCACGAATTCCCAGAGGTGTGCTGCTGGTCGGAGCGCCGGGAACCGGCAAGACTCTTATGGCACGCGCCGTAGCAGGCGAGGCTGGGGTCCCGTTTTTCAGCCTCAATGCATCCGAGTTCGTCGAGATGTTCGTCGGCGTAGGAGCGAGCCGTGTACGAGACTTGTTCCGGCAAGCCAAGGAGGCGGCGCCGGCGATCGTGTTCATCGACGAGTTGGATGCGGTCGGACGGCGACGCGGCGCCGGCCTGGGGGCAGTCAACGACGAACGCGAACAGACGCTCAACCAGCTTTTGGGCGAACTCGACGGTTTTGACGAGCGGCTCGAGGTCATCGTTCTCGCGGCGACCAATCGGCCGGACGTTCTCGATCCAGCGCTGCTGCGGCCGGGACGTTTCGATCGTCAGGTGGTGATTAGTCTTCCCGACAAAATAGGCCGCGAAGGTATCCTGCGCATCCACACAGGCAAGCTCCGACTCTCCGACGATGTGGATCTGTCCACTCTCGCGCGCAGCACCATAGGCATGAGCGGGGCGGACTTGGCGAACCTTTGCAACGAGGCGGCGCTTGCCGCGGCCAGACACGACCATAACGCTGTTACGATGGCGGATTTTGAAGAGAGTCAGGACCAGGTCCGGATGGGTGCGGCTCATCCGCAACTGGTGAATCCCGGCGAACGACGCGTGATTGCCTATCACGAGTGTGGACACGTGGTAGTTGCGTGGCTGACTCCGGCTGCGGATCCGGTGCACAAGGTGACAATCATACCCCACGGACAGGCTCTTGGGATGACGGAGCAGGTCCCGGGCGAAGACCGCCATAACCTGAGCCTCTCCTATCTGAAGGCGCGGCTGGCAGTGATGCTCGGCGGACGCACTGCGGAGGAGATCGTCTTCGGCGAGGTAACCACCGGCGCGGAGAATGACCTGGTGGAAGCCACGCGTTTGGCCCGCCGCATGGTGACCCGTTGGGGGATGAGCAAGCTCGGACTCGCGGCTTTCAAGACCGACGAGCAGCAGCCTTTCCTGGGATACGAGATCTCGCAGGGACGCGATTACAGCGAAGCGACCGCGGCCCGAATAGACCAGGAGGTCGCGCGTCTGCTCGAGGAGGGCCACGAAGGCGTCCGCCGTTGCTTGACCGATTCCAGGGAGAAGCTGGATCGGCTCGTTGATGCGCTTCTGCAGGAGGAGACCGTTAGTTCCGACGAGTTGAATCGCATCCTTGGTCCGCGTCCGGACTCAGGATCGGAACAGACGGATGGGATTATCGCAGGTTCACGAAAATAATTCCCAAACTTACCGTTCGAGGTCTAACTCCCCACGAGAGCCGACGAACGACGAACGACATGACCGCGAATGTCAGAAAAGTATTGAGCAGGCTCGACTGGATGCGCGAACAACGCATCTGGCCCAATGGAATGCGATACCTATGGACCGACGCTTTCGGCGTCGTTCTGTTGGTTTCGCTCTACCACAAACTGGGGCAGAGCAAGTTCCTGGACGAAGCTCAGCGGGTGGTCGCAGACGTCGAGCGTGTGCTGGGACGCCGGCGCGGTTTCCGAATCGGCGAAGCCGCGGATCGGGACGGTCAATACTTTCACTATCTGGCGATGTGGGCTTTCGCGCTATCACGACTGGGCAAGATAGTTCCCGAATATCGCACGAAAGCGATCCGACTGGTGAAGGACATCCATCCCGCTTTCGTGATTCCGGGTCGGGGCATGCACTGGAAAATGCTCGAAGACTTGAGCGGACCATATCCAGGTTTCGGACCAGGCTCGCTCGATCCATTCCATGGATACATTGTTTACCGGCTGCTTGATGAAGATGCGCTTGCAGACGAGATCCGGCAGATGAAAACCATCGTCGAACGAAGCTACGAAAACCTGGTCATCACTCAAGACCTCGGTCTTGGAATGATGCTATGGATGACGTGCTTCTTTCCTGAGGAAGAATGGGCACGCGTTCAGCGCGAGCGGAGTCTCGCGATACTTGACCGGATGTGGATCGAACCGCCCGGCTACTTCTGCCGCGAGCCGGGAGCGCATTCGGTGAAATTTGCCTTCACTAACTTCGGCGTCTCTGTCGGCCTGCAGGCCGCTGAGGCGTGGCCGGAGCGCGTCGCGCGATTGAACTCATTTTTCGAAACGTACCGATCGGGAGACGAATACGATACGGATGCGATCACGCACGTCATGGCGTGTGTGTCATCTTTCGCGGGCGAGTTCATACCATAGCGCACTACGGCCATCGAGACCTCCGCCACGGCGACTAGATCGCGAAAGCGGCGCGTGAGGGCTTTGGCGGCCTGCTTTCACAGCACGCGGACGGCCTCTTCGATTCGTCTTGCGAGGGCGGTGTAGTCCTCGCCCTCCAGATGGAGCGGTGCGCCGAATGCAACCGATGCAGGGCCAGGATGGATCATCGAGGCGCCGCGAGGGAGGATGCGGTCGAGGCCGCGCAGCCGCACTGGAATCACCGGCAGGCGCAGCCGCGCTGCCAGCATCGCCGCTCCCGGCTGGAACGCTTCGATCTCGCCGGTCACCGAGAGCCCGCCTTCCGGGAAAATCAGGATGGACCAGTTGTCGCTGACCAGCTCACCGATATGACGCAGCGTCTGACGGGTGTCCGCCTCCTGCTGCGAAAGCGGAAATCCGTTGAAGAACATCGCGGCGACGAAGTAGCTCGTGCTGGCGACGAATCGGCGCCATCTCGAATACCGCTCGGGATGGAAATGCGCGTCGAAGAATTCCTTGAGCATCGCGGGCGCGACGCGGTAGCGCCAGCGCGCAGGCAGCGCCGTGAAGATCACCGGAACATCGAGGTAGCTCTGGTGATTGGCGGCGAAGATCACCGGCGCCTCGATCGATTCGAGGTGTTTCAGCCCTGTGACCGTGAGCTTGATTAAGAGCCGGGTCATCGGAATCGCGAATCCGGCCAGCCCGGCCCGCCGTATCGCGCGTGCGGCCACGCTGCAGTTCCAGGTGTTCGCCTCGAAGGATTCCTCGGGCAGGGCCGCTGGCGCGTGCAGCATCTTCGCGAGATCCGCGACTTTGTAAGCGCCTGTGAAAACGGCCTCATCGATGGTGGCGTTGAACTGCTGCTCGAGTTCGACGAGCAGTTCGACGCGCTCGAGCGAGCTTAGCCCCAGCTGATCGAGAGTGGTCTCGGGTGTGATTGCGCGATCGGGCGCATATCTCGCGATCAGTTTGCCCAACTCGTCGGCCGGTTTGGCGGCGCCAGCCGGCGCGCCGGCGTCGACCCATTTCTGGATCGCGCTGCGCTTGAGTTTGCCGGTTCCCTCGACACGCGGAAGGTCACCGGCGGTCCATACCGAAGCGGCTTGTATTCTCTGATGCGCTTCGAGTCGCGCGTTGGCGAGACCGACCACCTGTTCCTTGTCGGCGCCGGGTTCAAGCACGAGCACGGCGTGAACATGATCCTTGCCGACCACCGCGCAATCGCGCACTCCCGCAACTGCGTTGATGACGAGTTCGACGTCCTCGGGAAAAATCTTCAGGCCTGCGGACGTGACGATCATTTCCTTCTTGCGTCCGCGGACGAACAAATAGCCGGCGTCGAGCTTGCCGATGTCTCCGGTGTGGAACCATCCGTTCTCGAACACTTTCATGCTTTCGGAAGGCGCGTTGAAGTAGCCGGGAGTGACTGTGTCGCCGCGCACCAGGATTTCTCCGTCCGGAGCGATTTTGACTTCAACGCCGGACATTGGTTGCCCCGCGCTCCCAATGGGATGCCCGTGAAACGGATGGCTGAAGCTGATGACCGGTGCAGTTTCGGTGAGACCGTATCCCTGCACGACAAGGAAGCCCATGCGCGACCAGAACTCCTCGAGGGCAGGTTCGAGTGGGGCGCCGCCGACTACAACGCCCCAGAACTTGAGGCCGAACATGCGATGCACGCGCCTATAGCGCCACCATCGCGCCAGCCAATGCGAGTTGGTGGGAGGGGCCGCGGCAGTTTCCGGAAACTTGTGCACCACGTACTGGCGCATCACTTCGAGCATCTTGGGAACGCAGACCAGGAACGAGACGCGGCGGCGGCGAATCTGTCGCACAATATCCTGCGGACTGTAGACGCGCATTAGAACCGCCACTCCGGGCAGCATCGGCGGGAAAAACATCGCCAGTAGCTGCCCGAACATGTGGCTCAGCGGAAGCAGGTTCAAGAAGCCCAACGGAAACATCGGGCGCACGTAGCCGCGATACTTCATCACCTCGCGCTGAATCGGCTCGAGATCGGCCGCGAGGTTGCGATGGGTTATCACCACGCCCTTGGGAGCCGCGGTCGAACCCGAGGTGAAGACCAACTCGGCGGTATCGTCGGGAGAAATCTCCACAGCGGGCGCGGGCGAGGCTGCGTGCAGATCTACTTCGCACAGCCGCCAGCATGGGATGTCCAATCCGTTTGCGGGGAGACGGACGTCATCGCCGATCAGCATCAGCCGCGCGTGCACCACCTGCTGCATGTTGCACATCACCTCGGCGGAGGAGCGGTAGTCGATCGGAACTACGATGCTTCCGTTGAGCAGGCAGCCCCAGAACGCGGCGATCCATTCGGGACGAGACTCGGACCAGATGAGAACTTTGTCGCCTTTGCCGATGGACTCGCGCCGCAGCCGCTCAGCGAAGGCGCGGCTGGCCCCTGCGATCTCGTCGTAACGATAGCTCCAGCTCCGGTATCCGTCGTAGTAAACGACGCACTCGGAGCGAATGTCGGCAAATTGGCGGAACAGGTCGAGCAGTGTGCGAATGCCCGCGCTCGATGAAGGCTTAGCTGGCTCATCCGCCACGCGAGTAGGCAGCAGAGTCGGAGCGGCATCGTCGGACATCGTACTTAATCCTGATCAGGAAAGAGGCATTTCCTGTGCGGCAAAGATCGACCCGATCCGAACAGTATAATACCTGCCGACAGTTGATTCAGCGAATTCGATTCCAAGCATCAACAATTCGCCGTGGATCCGCGGTGGACCGGCCACGCGGCGCCGCCCCTCCGGCGCTGTTCGGCTGTCTGTCTGTTCCTGACGGCGGGTGATAGAAGATTTGCCAGCCTCTAACCTGGGTACAGCAATGCAATGCTCGAAGTGCGGGACCGAAAGCACGACAGGTAGGAAGGCTTCGACACCGCCGATCTGAAGGACGCCAAGGCGCTGCTCGACGAATTGAGCACGTGAGCGACCAGAGCGAGGAGTAACCAATGCAGCAGGTAAAAATGGTAAAGGACCAGGGAATCGCTTTGGTGACGATCGGCACTCCCAAGTCGATCTATCTAACGGCGCAGACCGGGGAAGAACTCGACGCGGTCACGCGCGAGATTGAATCTGACCAGAGCGTCCGCGCCGCGGTCTTCACCGGCGGGTCGCCTGGGGTTTTCATCCAGCACTACTCGGTCCAGGAACTGGTAGCGATCGCCGAGCAACTGCGCGCTAGTGGGGCCAGGTTCGACGAACGCAGCGAGCCACAGAGCTTTTCACTCGATAGAGCCTGCGACCGCGTCGAGACGATGCCCAAGCCGACCATTGCCGCGATCAATGGCAACTGCATGGGTGGCGGGCTCGAATTCGCGCTCTGCTGCGATATCCGCATCGTCGAAGACGGCCCATATCAGCTGGGGCTCCCGGAAGTGACCGTTGGTATCTTGCCGGGCGGGGGAGGCACGCAGCGACTGCCGCGCATAGTCGGCACCGCACAGGCGCTGGAGTTCATGCTGCTCGGGCGACGATTCACCCCACGCGAAGCGGCCGCCTTTGGTCTGGTGAATGAAATGGCGCAGGGCAAGGCCCTGGAACGGGCGATGGAAGTGGCGAGTCAGCTCGCGAGCCAGTCTCCGCGCGCGATGGCCCACATCAAGCGCCTGGCGCGATCGGCGATGCAGACGCCGCTGGCCGAGGGCCTTAAGCTCGAGCGCAACCTCTTCATGGATCTGATGACGACCGACTGGGCGATCGACGCGATGAAGGCGTATGTCAGGAGCCTCGGAGAGCAAAAGTGAGAGGAGACACCACGATGGGCAGACTCGATGGCAAAGTCGCAGTGATCACCGGCGCGGCGAGTGGAATCGGCCGCGGCACGGCGATTCGGTTCGCGGGCGAAGGCGCCGCGGTAGTGATAGCCGATTTGAACGTCGAAGGCGGTGAAGCCGCGGTTCGCGATTGCAAGGAGAACGGCGGCCGCGCGGTCTTTCAGAAGACCGACGTTTCAGCAGAGGCGGACGTCAAGGCGGCGGTCGCTCGCGCGGTCAAGGAATTCGGCCGTCTCGACATCATGTATAACAATGCCGGCCTTGGCGGCGCGGTCGGGCCGATCGACGAGACCACGGTCGAGAATTGGGACAAGAGCCTGGCGATTTTGCTGCGCTCGGTTTTCCTCGGAATGAAGTTCGCGATTCCCGAGATGCGCAAGGTTGGCGGCGGATCGATAATCTCGACCGCGTCGGTCGCGGGTCTTCGCGGCGGCGCGGGGCCGCACGCCTATAGTGCGGCGAAGGCGGCGGTCATTAATCTGACGCGCTCGGTCGCCCTTGAGGTCGGCAAAGATCGGATTCGCGTCAACTGTATCTGTCCGGGTGGGATCAATACTCCGCTGATAAATACGCGCCTGCCTGGAGGTGAGCAGGTGGCGGAGCAGTTCCTCGCGCTGATCCAGCCGATTCCGCGCGCCGGGCATCCGCATGACATCGCGGCGATGGCGCTGTTTCTGGCCAGTGACGATTCCGAATGGGTAACCGGTACCGCTATGGTCGTCGATGGGGGTTTGACCGCAGGCGGCGCAGTATTCGGACAGAATCGCGGTCCGGAGCCGGTCATCCCGGGGAACTTCGCGGGCCCATCGTTCGAGAAGTAACGATTCCCGCAGGGAAAGATGCGCTTTTAAGTAATGGGGGAAGTGAAACGTGCTCGGTATCGTGGAACACGCAGACCGCCCGCCGAGCATTCCGCCCACCTGACTTTTTGTAAGTAAACTCTCTCGGATTGAACTCCAGCACCTGCGCGCGCCGCAGTTGCTTGCGCACCACCAGCTTGCCCCGCCCATCGGCGCAACTCACCGCTAACACGCTCTTTGCCAGATCGATCCCAATCGTTGTAACTTCCATCGCGGACCCTCCTCGCTTCGAATGAATGCTTAATCACCTCATTCTTGGCCCATTGCGAGGCCATATATAAGCGGGCGGGGGTCCATCCCATCATTCTGAGCGAAAGCTGCTGTAGCTAAGAATCTCGACGGACGTTTCGGTGCCACTCAGCGACACAATGTTGACGCTCTATCTCTCATAATGAACGAGGCCATGAAATACCTGCGCACAATAGATAGGCGCAACACTAAATTGATTATCGCATTCCGGCATTTCCTGTATCGGCATATCAATTGCAATACCCCAACACCGACGACGTTGTGAAACGACATTCGCCGTCGAGGGGGGTACTCACCTGCGATGAAGCTTCGCACCAGAGCGCTAGGGGAAAGGCACCATCGAGAGAGGATGTGCAGCGCCGTGTTACAACCAAGAACCGGATCAAACGCCGCGAAAGCGATGATTCACACTCTCAACAACCGGACCGTGCTCATGGCGCTGGTGCTGGGAGCGATTCTGGTCGAGTGTTCGGCATGTACGTTTATCGGCATCGATCAGCCGGCGACGCGCGAGGCGATGGATTGGGGACCGTCCGAGACGATTCCCACCTGTGTCTATCTCGATCACAACGTCAACAGGGGCCGCGCGAACGAACTGATCTCCGGCTGGAATGATAACGAGGGCGACTGGTTCAAACTGAGATTCCAGCCAGTCTCTTACGAGGAACTCGACCGGGACGCTTCGGACCTGTTCTACTATCAGATTGCGAATCAGCTCGAGGCAGTCCCCAAGCCAGACAGGTGCGCGAAGCAGGTCTGGTTCGTGAATCGTAACTTGTTCGACGCTGCTTACGGCCTCGGTTCTGTTTCTGTGGGGTTGCCGGAAGTCCTTGGATGGACCGATGATGAAACACGCTCGAAAGTCTTCACGTATGCAGATGCCGCGACTGTCAATCAGCTTTTCATGTGGCCGTCGATGGTGACGCGGCACGAGCTGTATCACACCCTCGGATGCGATCATTTTTTCATGACCGAATGCTACCAACGCATCCAGAACTTCAAGCGCACTTGGGAGTACGCGTTTAGAGACGACAAACCTGAGCCACGGCAAGTCGCGATTCGTACTCCGGGGCCCAATGGGTCGAAGCCCGCAGGCGACGCACCAGCCGATTAGCGGATGCGCCGCCGTCCCTCCTTCGTGATGGCCTTCTGGGAGCAATCCGAAACTGTTTCCGCTCTAAACACGCATTAATCTGGTCAGCAACGTTTCTGATGTGAGGCTGGATGACAGAATGTCATCTGATGACATAATGTCATCTTATGTGCATTTCTGGTTACCAGAGGAACCGATTTAGAACCAACGGCGTAGTGCATCATACCGCCAGATATGAGAAAAAAATATGCCATGACAACGTTTGGCCTTGATCGATGCTTGAGGTCATTGCTAGACTTCAAGAGGGGGTGTTCCCGTGGTTAATGAAACTCCTGTCGTAAAAGAAATTCTTCGGCATATTGGAGAGCAGACAATTGAACTCCCTTCAGCGGAGGAGCTTGACCGGCTCGGCACGAATGGAATGCTAGCATTGATTCATGACGCAATCGGTCACCTCGTCACTCCGGTTGGCAGCCTTCGCAAGGCGATGCCTATTATCCAGGAAGCCGCGCAGGCGTTGATTGAACAAAAGATGCTTTTGAAGGAAGTGTTGACGATACGGGAACGTCCGAACTGGGAGCACCTCGGCGCTTGTAAGCCCGAGGAGGTTTCCTCGCTCCCCCATTCGGTTCTCAAGCCCGATATGCGCTTTGTTTCAGTCAGTGCGTCCTACTGTGATTTGTTTGAATTCACCGCGGCCGAATTCCGGGGTATAAGTTTCATCAACCTTCTTCATCCATCGGAAGTAATGCGATTTTCCAGAACCGTCAAACCGTTGCTAAAAGGCACGGCCGAGTCATGCGAGATCGTTCAGTGGAGAGTTGCAGGTAGCCCCCACTTCGTGCACACGAAAGATACCCTGTGGAGGGTTGGTACGTGCCACTCGGGAGGGCCCCAATATATTGCTACAGTCTCTGAGCGAGTACCTGACCAAGACGACGCGGCGAAACTCGCCGAGCGCGCCAAGTTGAAAATTCATGGACATACACCAGAGCAGCAACGAGAGTAAGCAGAACTTTCAAGACTCATCCGGAATTTCCATTTCCAATCCTTAATCGGATTAGCGCCGACGCCGGGCCTTTCGAAAATGCGAAGTTCGAGCCCGCTTTTAAGTCTGGCCTGCACCCCGATTTACCAGCAGTTATAAGCGGAGGCAGTTGAGGCTCGCCCGTGACTTCAGTCGGGATCGCGCGACGAGCAGGAGCGTGGCCCCGAACCCTGACATCGGAGTTTCAGCATCGCAGCCGACCGGCCCGCGTCCCCGGACGAGGTTTTCGGTCGCGACGCCATCTTCGGACTACCCACCAGGCAGTCCGGTTACCTGACTTTTTGTAACGAAACCTTCCCGGATTGACGAAAATGAGCTACAGACCATCAAAAGAGTGCCATTGACACTGAATTTGCTCTAGGGTAACTTTTTTAGGTCGGTAAACCGAAATGGAAGCGGTGAGGTTGGTTGAAGCGCAATTTAGCTCGCTTTAGCTATTCAGGTTGGGGTGTCAGAGGAGATCAAAGAACAGCCCACCGTTTTCGAGACGGAAAGGGATGGCGGACGCGTGTTCTGAATCACCGGGCGGGCGACATTTGGAAAAATGATCGACGATGCTCGCGTGGCGCCAGACCGCTTAAGGAGCGCACTGATGAATAAATCATATATTGGACCTTCTTTGCTAACTTTTCTTTGCCTTGCTCTTACGCCGGCCGCTTTCTGTTCCGACATCACAGGCAAAGTGCTCGGGCCCCAAGGTCCAATGACTGGAGCTCAAATTACAGTCACGAACTCGAACGGAAATGTTGTTGGCCAAGGGACGACCAACGCGTTGGGCCGGTACTGCATTACCGGACTCCGGCCGGGCAATTACAAGACCTCGGTGAATCCTCCGGCAGGCACATCGTTCAAACCAGGAACGGTCAACGACAAGGTACCTGCGGAAGGTGAGACGGAAGACTGGTCATTATCATACACTCAGGTCGCAGCTGCTTCGAATCCTCTCTGGATGGTATCGGCAAATCCGCCGGGCGCATGCGGCGGGGCGTATTTTGGAGGTATTCCCGACCTTTATATTGCGGGAGGCGCGCTGGGGGCCGCTACGGGTGGCGGATTCGGTGTGTGTGTCGCTTTGGGCTGTTTTGGCGGAGGCGGCGGCGGCGGCCCCTCCCCGGTGGTCAGTTCGTCCAGATAGGTCTCTCTTGGTTTCGTTTCTCGTTTCGTCCACCGATCAGGCTGAATTGAAATGGCATGATTAGCCTCGGGCGAACTCGGGCCCTGCGCCATGGCGCACAAGGTTTCGGCGATCGGACGCGCGCCGTCCTGAACAGGATAGTGAACGAAAAAGAGGATGAGAAAGAGACGTCTTTTGACGACGGGCCTTGTTGCGCTGGGGTTGCTTATGTTCGCGGTGCAGGCCCGATCGGCCGAAATCGCCGGGTTAGTCACCGACATTCAGAATCACCCAGTAACCTCGGCGGATGTCAGCGTCAAGGACCAGGCGGGCAACGTTGTTGGCAAGGCGGATGCCGACACTAACGGGCACTACTCGATCGGAGGGATTGCGACCGGCGAATACAGCATCTCCCTGACCTTGCCCGGGACCAAGTACCAGGGCCAGACGATCGAGACCGGCGTGCCGCCGGAAGGGCTTTGCCTTTACTGGATGGTCTCGCAAAGCGCCAGCGCTCTCGCGACCGGTCGTCCAGGCGCGAGAGCCGGAACCTGTACGCCGGTGAGCGCGGCGGCCGGCGGCGCCACAGGGGGATCGGTTCCAGCACCGTCACCCTAACAACTTCTTTGGTTGAGTTAATATCGTAACCCATTTGCAAAAGGGCCTCAGGCGACTTGCTTGAGTGCGGGGGGATCAGTGTGGTTTTACAAAGAGGTTCGACCCATGCGCAGCGCTGAGAAAACACTATCAACAACGGGTCCGCTCAGTTTGACTCGGAGTGCAAGAGCACCTCGCCGCGGCGGCGTCCCCAGGTTCCAGGTGGCGCTCCTTGCCGCGCTTGCCGCGGCGCTCGCCGGGTGCGCATCGCAGGCGCCACCGGCGCCAGGCAGCGAGGGCTCACCTTCAGCAGCTAAGCTTCCCGCCGCACAATCGGATACAGCGCTTGACAAGCTCTGGCAGCAACGCGCGACGGAACAGAAGGATTTAACGATCGGACCAGGCGACGTGCTGGAAATTTCGGTGCCGAACGTAAAGGACCTTGAAGACCGTACCGTGCGCGTCGACGGAAAGGGCGACATCATGCTTCCGCTGGTGGGATCGCTCCACGTTGCGGGACTTGCGGAACCGGAGATCATCGACCACCTGGCCAACGCGCTCCACAAGTATGCGTACCATCCGGAAATCAATCTGCTAGTGAAGACCTATTCCAGCAGGGCGGTGGGGGTGATGGGAGCAGTACGCGCCCCCGGGCTTTACGTACTCAACGGGCCCAGTGACACCGTTCGTGATCTGATCGAACGCGCTGGAGGGCTCAACGATAACGGCGCGCACAAGGTGCTGCTCAGCCCCGCGCGGCCAGGCTCGAACGGTGACTCGATGCTTGCGCAGCAGGGCGCAAACGACGCAGCGATGCCCAAGCCGCCTGAGGTCCCGACCGCTGCGCTCGGTGCTGTCGACAATTCCAACGCACAACCTTCGGGCGTCGTCACCAACACCGCACTGAAAAACGACTACACCCCGTGGGTTCGGCCACCCTCCGAGAGCGAATTCGATGGCAGCTCGGGGTACGTTATCGCCTTGGATGGTGACTCGCCCTATCGGAAATATGTCGATTTCCCGGTAAGGCCTGGCGATACTCTTTTCGTGCCCCTCGCAGGCCAGATTTCGGTGATCGGCTGGGTCTATCACCCCACCGTGCTTCCAGTGACTCACGGTCTGACAACACTGAACGCTGTTTCCGCGGCGGGAGGCATGATGTACGCGGCGGATCCGGCCACCGTAAAGATCATGCGACGCGAAGCCGGTGACCAAACCCAAGTAATCCACGTAAATCTGGCGGAGGTTCAGCGGGGCCAGGCGCCGGACGTCGCCCTGCAGGCGAACGACGTTGTGGACGTTGGATATTCGGCGGTGAAAATTCCCGGATACGCTGTCTACCTCGCGGCGCAGGGGATAGCTTCGATGGCCCCGGCCGCCGCGCTCATGGGGGCATTCTGATGACACAAATCGAACCGCGTAAAGAACCTCCGCAGTACGTGGAAGCGCATCTCGTGCGCCGGCCGCCGCGCAGTGCGGGTCACGAGCCATGGATTGAGTTTCACGAATACCGTCGCATCGTGCAAAAGCACCTGCGCCTGGTGCTTGTGATCGCGGTGGCATGTGTGGGTTTCACGCTGGTGCGTGATTTGATGGCGGAGCCGACCTACACGGCCAGCACCACGCTGCTCATACGATTCGCCCCATCACGGGTCTTCGAGGACGAAAGCATTTCCGCGCCGCAGGACTCTTCTCAGGAACCGTATGATGACACGCAGTCCGAGCTGCTCAAGTCAAGCAGCCTCGCAACCCGGGTGATTCTCGACCAAGGACTAATGAAGCTGGAGGCTCGGCCTTCGCACGCCTCCGGGTCGTGGTTGCCTGGGTGGGGCGTCTTGCGGTCCGCGCTTGCGGGTTGGTTTCCCAGCCTTGCGGCGAAGCAGGCTGCTCCGACGTTGGACGATCCACTGGCGGACAGCGTTCCCCGTTCCGTGGTCCAATGGTATTTGGGCGCGCTGCAGGTCAAGCCCATCGAAAACACACAATTGGTACAGATCGGGTTCACGACCTCGGATCCCAAGTTGTCGGCGCGAATGGCCAATGCTCACGCGCGCGCATTTATTCGGCAGGGGATCGAGCTCAGCGCCCAGGCGAGCGACGAGGCTCAGCGATTCTTGGCCGGTAAGCTCGACGAACTCAAGCAGCGCGTCGAGCAATCGGAGCTGGCGCTCAACAACTACCGGCGTGACAAGGATATCGTCCCAGGACTGATCTCGCTCAACGGCAGCCAGGATGTGGTGGTCGAGCAGCTCAACAAACTCAACCATGACCTTCAGGACGCGCACCTCAAGACCATCACCTTGGGCACCCAGCTCGAGCTCGTGAAGGCCGGCCACACTGACGCCCTGCCCCAAGTGATGGACAATAAGGTGATCCAGGGCTTGAAAGGCGACCTTGACCAGCTCGAATCGCGCTATGCCAGTATGCGCGGCGAGTACACCGATGAATATCGGGAAATGCGAGAGCTCCGCGAGAAGATCGGCGGGACGCGTGCGGTTCTGGATCGCGAGCTCAAGACCGCGGTCGCAAGCGTAAACGAGCAATATCAGGCCGCGCTCAAGAGCGAAGCAGCGATCGCCACCGAGCTCGACAACGAGAAGGGCTTTGCGCTGGGGCTCAACGACGCCGCCATCAAATACGTCATGCTTGAGCGCGAGGCCGACACCAACCGCGAGCTTTACAACGCCGTGCTCAAGCGGATGAAGAACCTGACCGTCGTCGGGGACGCACATGCGTCCAACGTTTCGGTCGTAGACCTGGCGCAACCGCCGCTTGGCCCGTCGAGCCCACGTACCCAGCGCGACCTGGTAGCCGCGGCCGCGCTGGGATTGCTGCTGGGGATTTGCGGCGCGCTATTCATCGAGCGGCTCGACAACACGCTTAAGACCCCCGAGGAGCTGGAACGCTATCTGAAGCTTCCGGGTCTGGCGACGATACCTGACTTCAACAGCGCCATCTCCATCGGCTCGCGCTACCACGCGGGATATCTGCCAAAGCCCGCGGTAGCCGACCTGCCCGCCGACGGCGCGCACGGACGAAACCTGGTCGCAACCTACGGCAAATACTCCGTACTGGGCGAGTCCTTTCGCCAGCTTCGCACCGCGCTGCGGCTGTCGCGGGCGGGGGCGCCACCCAAGGCGACCATGTTCACCAGTGCCGTTCCCGGCGAAGGAAAGACCACGGTTGCCGTCAACACCGCCTCAGTGTTTGCGCACACTGGCTCGAAAGTGCTGATAATCGACGCGGACATGCGGCGCCCGAGATGCCATCGTTTACTTGGTTTGCAGAACCGCCCGGGTCTGACCGAGGCGCTCACCGGGACGGGCGGAACAGAGCTGGTGCAGCCGACCTCGGTTGAAAATCTCTTTTTTCTGAGTTGCGGGAGAATTCCGCCGAACCCCAGTGAGCTGCTCGGTTCACCGCGGATGAAGGAATTTCTGGGGGAACTTTCTGAAGCGTACAATTATATCATCATCGATTCGTCGCCGGTGATGTTGGTGAGCGACCCGCTGGATCTTGCTCAGGTTGTTGACGGGGTGGTGCTGGTTACGGCGGGGGGACACACACCCCGCCATCAGGTGGCCGCGGCGCTGGGCCGTCTCGAGTACACGAACGCGAAGGTCCTGGGCGTCGTACTCAACAAGGTGCGGTTGTACAAGGCGGATTTCCCGCACTATTACTCGAAGGCCTACCAAGGATATTACCAGGGTTTCGATAACGTAGACGCCGATGAACCACCGTTCGAGGACGCTTCTCCAATGGCCGACAGCCCCAAGCGCGCGAGCGACGGCAACTAGGCGGGCTTGTCGCCGCTTCGCTCGACTACCATCCCTCTAGCGATGGCCTTCCGCCCAGGTTTGCGACTGCATGCGCACCCAGTCGATTGATTTGATTGACCGTGCAGTGATCGGAGGCCTGGTCCTTCTTATCCTTGTCACGCCCCTGTGCTTCGGGACGGTTCATCCCCGGGCGTATCACATCGCTGAGACTGTGGTCTTCGCCATGCTTGCCGCGGCGCTCTTGCGGATGCGCGCGGCCGAGCCGGCGATCAAGGGTGCGGCGGTGGTGCTGAGCATCGCGGCGCCCACCGCTGTACTGGCGCTGCTCATCGGTTTCCAGCTGGCGCCCATGCCGCCGTCGCTTTTGCACGTCCTGTCGCCGCGAACATACGACCTTTATCAGCACGCGCTGGACGGATGGCCGAAAACGGTTGATTATCCTCGGCCTAAAGCCCGACCGGCGCAGGCTGCGACCTCCGAGGTCCGAGTGGTGGTAATGCCGACGGAGAGCGAGGTGAGGAGCGGCGCGCCGGTTCCATTCACCTCGCAGCGCGAGAGCGGTGAAGCGGCTTCGCCGCCGGTGGTGGGGCGCTCTCCTGCGGACCCGGGCTGGTATGGAACTGCGTGGCGGTCGTTGTCGCTCGCGCCCCCGCTCGGGATTGCAAGTGCGCTGCAACTCTTTGCCGCGTTCGGGCTCTTTGTGATTGTGGCGCTCTACCCGGTCACGCCCGAGGCGACCCCGCGCGACGAGGATCCGCTTACCCGTTTGCTCGTGGCGGTGATCCTGATCAGCGGACTTGCCGTGGCGGCGATCGGACTGGTGCAGCAGGCCACGTGGAACGGCAAGGTGCTGTGGTTCTTTGTCCCGCTCGATTGGCGTGCGCCAAAACTGGGCTGGCAGCGCATGATGGGTCCTTTCATCGATCCCGACCATTTTGCCGCTTATCTCGCGATGACCGTGCCGCTGTTCATCTCGCGGGCCTGGGACGCGTTGGCAGCCGACGCTGGGCGGGAACGCGATGAGACGGTGCCGATTCTGTGCAGCGCGGCGCTGGTCATTGTGGTGTGCGCGATGCTTCTGAGTGAATCGCGCGCAATCTGGGCTGGGACGGTGCTGTCCTGCGTACTGTTTGCGGTGATGGCGAATCGAATAAGAACACCCACGGTGTTCCGCGCGCGCGCCGATGGCGCGCGCGCCTGGGTGCCCAGGCTCGGGCTCGCGGCGCTTGCGATCGCCGCGCTGTCGATCGCACTCATCGGTTCCGCGGGCAGGGGTCAGGTCGACACCCGGATCGACCAGAGCGCGGCCGGGGGGCTCGGTTTTTGGTTCCGCGCGCATATCTGGCGCGACACGCTGCGAATGTTCCGGGACTATCCGTTGTTGGGGGTCGGCTTCGGATCGTGGGCTGAGGTGTTCCCTCACTATCAGACAGGTCCATGGCCTCCTATGCTTTTGCGCAACGCCCATAACGACTATATCGAGACTGCCGCGGAACTTGGAATCCTCGGCATTGCCGCGTTCGCGATGATCGGATGGCGAATCGCGCGGGTCATATGGAAGCGATGGAACCGCGTGTCCCCCCGCGCGCAACTGACGCTGGCCGCTTTAGTGGCCGGAATGTCGGTCGAAGCATTCCACGAGTTGTTTGATTTCAGCCTCACCACCCCAGCCATCGGATTTCTGTTCACGATCTACGCGGCATTGATGGTGAGGATCGCGGTCGCCGGCGCCCCGGAAACTGGGTTCGCGATCCGCGCCCGCGGGCTGGTTCGAGGTGCCGGTCCCTATGCCGCCGCGGCGGCGGGGATTCTCGCGATTGCCTCCACCGTCCAGGGAAGTGTGATTTATCCCTACTATCCGCCAGCCAGGACGTTTGACGCTGCGCGCACGATGGTGTTGCTGCACCCGGCCAACGCCGGCCTGCACCTCGCCCTGGCGTCGTGGTACGGGAGCTCGCCGGCCGGGCTCGCGGAGGTTGCGCGGGCGGTATGGATCGATCCGCGCAATCCGTTCGCGCGCGACTTCTATGCTCGCAGCCTGGCCGAGAATGGGCGCACCGCCGAGGCGCTGAATCAGATTACGATCTCAGTGATGCGCGCGCCCAGCTCTAGTAACCATTTCTATCTCACCCCTCGGATAATGCCCTACTTGTCGGGGCCCGATCGCCAAGCCATCGAACAGGGTCTGCTCGAGGCGATGGCGCGCGGATACTCCGAAGCGATCGACAGCCTCAGCGCATTCTACGTGGATACCGGACGCACTCTGGTTGCCGCGCAGCTCTACGAGCGCGGTGCGGCCTCCGAGCAGGATCCCCGTCGTCGTGAGCAACTTCTGATGACCGCGGGGCAGACCTATGCGAGCACGGGACAACTTTACCGGGCGCGCCGCTGCTTTGAGGGGGCCCGCGCCTTGCGCCCGCAAGACCCGGAGCCATATTCTGCGCTCTTAACCGAGGTGTTTGTCACGCCGAAGGACGCCTCTGACGCTGAGATCGTCCTGAAGGAAGGGCTGGATGCCGGCGTCGACCCGGTTCCTATGTTTGCAGCGTTCGCGCAAATGGCGCAGGCCTCGGGACAACCCGATAAGGAGCGCGCGGCCTTGGCGAAGATGGTCGAGTACGAGCCGACCTACGACAACCTCCTGCGCCTGGGTTCTTTCTACTTGGGGGCGCGCGACTATGAGAGAGCATCTCAGACCTTCCGCCGCGCCACGGAAATCGATCCGACGAATCCCCGGGCGTGGGTTGAGCTCGCAGGCGCGGAGAACGGCGCCTACCAATATGTCACCGCTGACCACGACTATCTCCACGCGCGCGCGCTTGCCCCGAACGACATCGAGGTGCGCGACAGCTACGCAGCCTTCCAGAAGAAGCTCGCTGCCGGGCGTTCGGACGCCGCGCAGAGTGTTGCGCCGGCGCTTGGGGCGGGCAGCGCCGACAAGTTACCGTGATAGAATGTAGTTGTTGAGGGCGCCAGGCGATGAAAGTGGTGATTTTGGCCGGCGGACTGGGCACGCGGCTTCGCGAGGAGACCGAGTTTCGGCCCAAGCCGATGGTGGAGATCGGCGGGCGCCCGATCCTCTGGCACATCATGAAGATCTATGCGGCGCATGGATTCAGCGACTTCGTGATTTGCTTGGGCTACAAGGGCGACGTGATTCGCGACTATTTCCTGAACTACGAGCTCCGAAACCGCGACTTTACCGTGACGCTGGGCTCCCGCGATTTGCAGGTGCACGACAGCCACGGAGAATCCGGATGGCGTGTGACATTGGCGGAAACGGGACAATCCACGATGACCGGAGGCCGCATCCGCAAAATTCGGCCCTACGTCGGCGACTCCACCTTCCTGGTGACCTACGGCGACGGTGTCGCCAACGTGGATGTCGCGCGGCTTGCGGCCTTTCATTCCCAACAGCGCCGGCTCGCGACCGTCACCGCCGTGCGCCCATCGTCGCGTTACGGCGAGCTTGGTATTCGCGATGGCGCTGTGACGCTGTTCCAGGAAAAGCCGCAAGTCACTTCGGGCTGGATCAACGGAGGTTTCTTCGTCTTCGAGCCCGGTGTGTTCGACCTGATCGAGGGTGAAGACGACACGCTCGAGACGGGGCTCCTCCCCCGTCTGGCCGCTCGCAACCAGCTCTCGGTCTATCAGCACGAGGGTTTCTGGCAGTGCATGGATACTTATCGCGAAGCCCAGCAGCTTAATGCGATGTGGGACGCGGGCTCCGCGCTTTGGAAGGTCTGGAACTAGGTGGTCGATCAATTCTGGAACCGCCGCGTCCTCGTGACAGGCCACACCGGCTTCAAGGGAGGATGGCTCGCGATGTGGCTCCGCGAGCTCGGCGCACAGGTGTCGGGCTACGCACTTGCGCCGGAGTTTTCCGGCGGAATCTTCTCCGCGTGCAAGCTTGAAGGCGTGATCGACTCACGCATCGGCGACATCCGCGACCGCGACCGTCTGCGTGGCGCATTCGAGCAATCTCAGCCGGAGATCGTTTTTCACCTGGCGGCGCAGTCGCTCGTGCGCCGCTCCTATTGCGAGCCGCTCGCGACCCTTGAGACCAATGCCATTGGCACCGCCAACGTGCTCGAAGCGGTGCGGCACGCGCCGTCCGTGCGCGCGGTGGTCGTGGTGACGAGCGACAAGTGCTACGAGAATCCTGAGACCGCGCACGCGTTTCGCGAACGAGACAGACTTGGCGGAGCGGATCCCTATAGCGCGAGCAAAGGCTGCGCCGAGATTGTCGCGCACGCGTGGCGCCGCTCGTTCCTGGAAAACCGCGAACCTCCAGTCGCGCTTGCCACTGCGCGCGCGGGCAACGTGATCGGTGGCGGCGATTTCGCCGAGGATCGCATTGTCCCCGACGCGATCCGCGCCTTTAGCCACGATCAAGTCCTGTGTGTCCGCAATCCCGATGCGATTCGGCCGTGGCAGCACGTGCTGGAGCCGCTGTCGGGGTACCTCGCGCTTGCCCGCGCACTGATCGAACGCGGCCGGAAATTCTCCGGCGCGTGGAATTTCGGCCCGCAAGATTCCGCCGCTGCGACAGTTGCGCAGCTCGTCGAGCTTCTGAGCGATGCGTGGGGTGGCGCGCGATGGCGCGTCCAGCCGGCCGCCGACGGGCTTGCCGAGGCGCGGATGCTGTGGCTCGACACCGCCAAGGCAAGCAAGCGGCTCGGTTGGCGCCCCCGGCTTTCGCTGCGCGAGGCGGTGGATTTTACCGTCGAGTGGTACCGCGCCGCGCCGTCTGTTCGCGGACCGCGCCTCTACGACCTCAGCGTAGAGCAGATCCGGCGCTACTCCCGAATCGGAGATGCCGCGACGCCCGACCCGCGCCGCGGCACGCACGTGTCGCCGTGATTTTTCACGAAACCGAAATTCCCGGAGCCTGGGTTATCGATCTGGAGCAGCGCGCCGACTCGCGCGGCTTCTTCGCGCGCGCCTTCTGCGCGCGCGAATTCCAGGCGCACGGCATCAACCCCGCGGTCGTGCAGTGCAACCTCTCATACAACCACGTTCGCGCAACGCTGCGTGGGATGCATTACCAACTGGCTCCGCAGGCCGAGGCGAAGCTGGTCAGATGCACTTCGGGCGCGATCTTCGACGTAATCCTCGACCTCCGGCCCCGATCTGCGGCGTACTGCCGCTGGTACGGCGTCGAGCTGACCGCGTCCAACCGCCGGATGCTCTATGTGCCGGAGGGATGTGCCCACGGTTATCTCACGCTCGCGGACGGGACCGAAGTCTTCTACCAGGTATCCGCGTACTATGCGCCCGAGGCGGAGCGCGGCGTGCGATGGAACGATTCCGCCTTCGGCATCCGATGGCCATCCGAGCCGTCGGTGATCTCCGAACGCGATCGCGCTTATCCGGATTTCGTGCCATGAAGCGGGTGATCGTAACCGGCGCATCAGGATGGATCGGAAGCCATGCCCTCCCGTTTCTTGTCGAGCGCGGCTACGAGGTGCATGCCGTCGCCCATCGCGGCGCGTCAGCTCCCGCGCGCGGCGTAGAGTGGCATCGGACGGATCTTCTGGACGAATCGGCCGTGATGCCGATGCTCGAGCGGGTCAGGCCGACGCATCTGCTTCACCTCGCGTGGTACGCGGAGCCCGGCAAGTACCAGATGTCGGAGCAGAACTATGTCTGGTGTCGCGCGGGAATTGATCTGCTGCGCGCATTCGCCGCGGCCGGCGGCGGCCGCGCGGTTTTCGCCGGCAGCTGCTTCGAATACGATCCCTCGGCGGGCATGTGTTCGGAAACAGACACGCGATGCGCTCCCACCACGCGTTACGGCGCATGCAAGCTTGCCCTGTCCGAAGTTGTGAGGCGCCCGCCGGGCGGTCTCAGCACTGCATGGGGAAGAATCTTCTACCTGTACGGTCCGGGCGAGCATCCGTCGCGCCTGGTGCCGTCGGTGATCGAATCTCTCCTGCGCGACCAGCCGGCGCGATGCACCCATGGACGCCAGCTACGCGACTACCTGCACGTCGCCGATGTCGCATCTGCGTTCGCGGCGATCCTCGATGGAGAAGTCGAAGGGACCGTCAATATCGGGTCGGGTGAGGAAGTCACCGTCCGCGCGCTGGTCGAGATGATCGCAGACGCGGTTGGCGCTCCACGCTCGATGCTCGAGTTCGGCGCGATAGCCGCTGCGCCCGGCGACTCGCCACGCGTCGTCGCCGATGTCCGTCGTCTGCGCGACGAGGTGGATTTCCGGCCGCGATTAACCCTCCAAGACGGCCTCGCCGCGACGATTCAATGGTGGCGGGATGCAGCGCCGAAGGACGCGATGGAACTCCGCGCGCGATAGCTGTTTGAGCAATCCGACCAATCTCACCAGCGGGCGTCTGCTTGCTCGCAACACGATCATCAACCTTGCGGGCGAGGTCGCGCCTTCCTTGGTTGCGTTGCTGGCGATACCGCTCGTTATTCGCGTGCTCGGAGTGGATCGCTATGGTGTCCTCACTCTGTCCATTATGGTGGTCGGCTACTTTGGCCTGTTCGACTTCGGGCTCGGCCGCGCCGCGACCAAGTTCATCGCCGCGGCCGCCGCGTCGAGCGACCAGCAGGAGATCCCTGGCCTGTTCTGGACCTCGCTGTTCATGATGCTGGCGTTCGGCACCGCAGGTGGCGTCGTGGTTGCCGTTCTTGCGCCATGGCTGGTGCACGGCGCCCTCAAAATTCCCGTTGCGCTCCAGCCTGAGAGCCTGCACGCCTTGTATCTGCTCGCTTTCTCGATGCCTTTCGTCATCAGCAGCGGCGGCCTGAACGGCACGCTCTCCGCCTTCCAGCGCTTCGACCTCATCAATGAGATCCGCGTGCCGAGCGCCATCTTCTCCTATGTGGGTCCGCTCCTGGTGTTGCCGTTTTCCCACAGCCTTGGCTGGCTGGTCGCGGTGGTGGTGCTGGGACGGGTGGCCGGGTGGATCGTGACATTCTGGCTTTGCTTGCGTCTCGTTCCGGGGCTCGGGCGCGAAATTCACCCGGGTCGCGCCACGATCCGCCCGATGCTGAGCTTCGGCGGCTGGCTTACGGTGTCGGCGGTGGTTAGCCCAATCATGGCCTATTTCGACCGCTTTCTGATCGGCGCGATGCTGTCGATGGCGGCGGTTACCTACTACGCAGTGCCCTTCCAAGTGGCGACCAAGCTGTGGATTATACCCAATGCCGTGTCAGCGGTGACGTTTTCCGCTTTTTCCGGCGCTTTCAGCAGCGATCCGGACCACGCTGCGCTCTTGCTCGAGAGCGCTACCAAGTACATCGTTCTCACGCTGTTTGCCCCGGTTCTTTTTATCATCACGCTGGCGCCCGAAGCTCTTCGCCTGTGGCTCGGTCCCTCCTTCGCGGACCACAGTGCAAGCGCATTGCGATGGCTCACTTTTGCCGTGTTCATCAACAGCACCGCACACCCGGCCTACGGCCTGATCCAGGCCGCTGACCGGCCTGATCTTCTCGCCAAGCTTCATCTCGCTGAAGCACCATTCTACGTTGCCATGCTGTGGTGGATGATGGTGCGATATGGAATCGCGGGAGTGGCCATAACATGGACAGTTCGGGTGGTAGTCACAACGCTTATAGTATTCCTTATGGCGTGGCGGTTGTTGCCGATGGCGGCCCCAGGGATTGCTAGGATTGCCACGCTCACTTCAGCGGCGTTGCTGATCTTCGCTGTTGGGACGATACCAATGGATTTGCCTGAACAATGCCTCCTACTCGGTATAGCACCACTTCTATTCGCCATGCTGGGCTGGCTGGTACTCGGACCAAGAGAGCGGGCTTCTGTGCGTGGTGTAGTTCGCGGCGTGCGCCTTCTCCTTGCGCAGGCGCACTGATTGGGCTCCCGCGGATTGAAACAAATCGATCGTTTTTGAGGCTGCCAGAAAGACATCGAGAAGATGATTGAGATACGATCACTCTACTTGGACCTAATGAAAAAGGCGGTGTCCGGAGCGGTCTACGCCGAAAAGCCTATAGGTCGCCTTCACCAGACCCTTCCTGCTCGCCGCTGGCAGAAATCGCTGTACACTTCAACGCGCAGCACTTTGGAACATTATGGTCTTTCTTTGATGAGGCTGTATCGATCGGACTTGAAGATCGTGGCCGAGGGCACTCATTATAATGAGGTCGCTTTTAGCATGATTGGGATGAAGCGCCTCGACAATCTCCAGTTTTGCTGTGAGGAAGTGATCAGGAACCGAGTGCCCGGCGATTTCATAGAAACCGGCGTGTGGCGTGGCGGAGCTGTAATCTTCATGCGCGCGGTTCTCAAGGCGTATGGAATCGACGACCGGACTGTTTGGGCCGCAGACTCCTTTTGCGGCCTGCCGCCACCCAACCCTGCAAAGTACCCAGCAGACCGCGGCGATCACCTTCATACTCATGATGAGCTGAGGGTTTCGCTGGAAGATGTCAAGTCGAACTTTTCCGCCTTCGGTCTTCTCGATTCCCAAGTCATGTTCCTGAAAGGCTGGTTCAGCGAAACGCTATCCACCGCACCGATTGCGCGACTTGCTGTGTTGCGGCTCGACGGCGACATGTATGAATCAACGATGGATGCCCTGACTTGTCTCTATCCCAAATTGTCCAGGGGCGGGTACGTAATTATTGACGACTACGCGCTCCCCGGCTGCCACAAAGCGGTTGACGACTTTCGCGCACGGTGCGCCATCAAGGAAGAGATGAAACGCATCGATTGGAGCGGTGTCTATTGGCAGCGCGCGGATTAGGCAAGGAGTGGAATCGATCGTGGAGCCGTCAAGAATTGCCCGGTCGACAGGATGCCAGATCCGCGGGGCTCTACTGCGATAAGGTATGAAGCGAGCGATGAGCGCTGCGGACGCAAAGCTGAACGAACAGGCCGAGTCGGGCGAAGAAATCAGGAGCCGGCCGTGCCCCGAGTGTTGCCTCTGCGGCGCCGGCGGCAAGCCGCTGTATGAGGGGCTCACCGATCGGGTGGCCAACGCCCCGGGCCAATGGAACCTCAAGCGATGCCCAAACCCCGAATGCGGTCTTCTATGGCTCGACCCGATGCCACTCGAAGAAGATATCGCGATGGCCTACGAGGGCTATTTCACCCATGCTGCCCCCGAGGATGCGGCGGATGCGTCGCCACCGGCTGCGCCCGGAGCGGGCCATCGGGCGGCCGAGCTTTGCAGGTCGGCCTATCGTGCCTGGCGCTTCAATTGCGGAGACGACACCGGCAAACCATTGCGGTGGTTGTTCGCGCTGCCGATCCTGCTCTCGCGCATTGAATGCGACGCGCTCGATATTCCGCTTCGCTATCTCGCCGTTTCCCAAAAGGGGCGGATGCTCGATGTCGGATGCGGTGACGGCTATGCGTTGAACATGGCCCAGGAGCTTGGCTGGAACACCGAGGGCGTGGACTTCGATGCGCAAGCAGTTGATGCGGCGCGGCGCAAAGGACTTTCCGTGAGGCTTGGAAGTCTGGCCGCGCAGCGCTACCCGGACGAGTCATTCGATCTGGTCCTGATGAACCACGTGATCGAGCACCTTCACGATCCGCTTGGGACGCTTCGCGAAATCCGTCGAGTGCTGGCAGTGGGCGGTACGCTTGCCGTCACCACCCCCAACGCCGAAAGTTGGGGCCATCGCCATTTCGGGCCCAGCTGGCTCGGGCTCCACCCGCCGCAGCACCTTCAGATCTTCACCGGCAATGGCCTGGCCACGCTGGCAAGGCGCGCCGGGTTCGTCCAAAGCGCGGTCTCGAGCACGCTTCGAACGACCCCGTTCAACTTCGTCCAGAGTCCGCTTATCAGGCGTGGCGGGCGCGTGGAATGGCTGCGTTCGCTGACTCACGCGGACGTGCGCTATGGACGCGCGGCGTCTCTCGTCGAGATGTTGATGCGCCTGTGGGACCCGCTCGCCGCGGACGAACTCTTGCTGGAGGCCCGCAAGTGAGCACCGGATCGAAAATCTCCATAGCGATGGCGGTGTACAACGGGGAGCGGTTCATCGGCGAGCAACTCGAAAGCTTTGTCCGCCAGACGCGACTCCCTGATGAGTTGGTGGTCAGCGACAATGCCTCGACCGATCGAACGGTAGAGATCGTCCGCGACTTCGCTGCTCGCGCTCCGTTTCCGGTGCGGTTATTCATCAACGACTCGAACCTCGGGTTCATGAAGAATTTCGAGCGTGCGATAACGGAATGCACTGGCGGCGTCATCTTTCTCAGCGACTGCGATGACGTTTGGTATCCCAGCAAGGTCTCGCTGATGGAGCAGGCCCTCGCCGAATCACCGAGAGCCGCTCTCGCAATCTGCGACGCTGATCTGGTCGATGAGCATCTGGAGTCTCTCAATCGCCGCTTATGGCAAGTGCACAAGTTCCGATACCGGAGCCGCGACCACGAGAGGTTGTCCGCCGGCAACACTTTCAATAGACGCATTCCGCCAACGGGTTGCTGCATGGCCTTTCGTGCAAGATTCAAACCGCTTGTCCTGCCTCTCCCCGATGGTTCCTCTCACGACATTTTCATTGCATGGACAATCATTTATTCCGGGGTTGGTGGGGTTGCCCTGGTGCCGCAGCCGCTAGTCGCGTACCGGCAGCACCCGAAGCAGACCAGCAGGACCGCCCGCGGAGCAAAGCCTAATGGGCCCGAGCGAGGGCGCTTCGCACAAGACTTCGCCGGCAGAAAAGAAAGGCCGGTCCGCGATCTAGGACCCGTGATTAGGAGGTTGGAAAGCGCCTACGAGTGGGAAGAGTCCAACAAGAAGCTTTTATCAGCCGTGCTCCGCCACTGGCGAGCACGCTGCGAGTTGCCAGCGAGCCGATTAGCACGCGCGCCCCTGGTAATCAGGGAGCTGGCAACGCTGCGTTATTGGCGTTTTTCAGGTGGCATACCCACCGCCGTAAAGGATCTTATCTTCGTTCAGTGAGCCAACTGAGGCTGCTGATGGCGGCGATCACAACCATCATTCCAACACACCGGCGCCCACACCTTCTTACACTCCATCCGCAGCATAGTCTGAGCTGATGCGCATCACTTTCATACTGCCAGGTTACGCGCCCGTGCCTCGCGGCGGCTTCAGAATAGTATATGGCTATGCTAACTATCTCGCCAAAGGTGGCCATATCGTCAGCATCGTCCATCCGCACAGAATGGATCCCGCGGCCACACTCGTCCAAAAGCTCAAGAATCGCGTTTGGCTCGGCGTACGCCATCTCACTGAAAGGCCGTTGGTTCCATGGGCACGACTTCATCCTAACGTGCGTGCGATCCTCACGCATGATTTGCGGCCCGGCGTTATTCCGGATGGGGACGCGGTTTTCGCAACCTTCTGGCAGACTGCTGAGCATGTGCTTGGGTACCCGGCGTCCAAGGGCGCAAAACTATATTTAATCCAGCACTACGAAACATGGGCTGGACCTAAGGATCGTGTTGATGCCACGTGGCTCATGCCCATTCACAAGGTGGTCATCGCGCGATGGCTGTATGACCTTGGCGTCACTCTCGGAGCCGGCCGCCTCCACCATATTCCCAACGCTGTCGACGACCATTTCCGTGTTCTGAACCCGCCGGCGAATCGCCCGGCCAGCATCACAACCATGTCGCATGCTCACGACTGGAAGGGGGTTCCAGATGCGGTCGCAGTCCTCAAGCAGATTCACCAGCGTTACCCTGCGCTCCCGATCAGCATGTTCGGGACAGATCCGAAAGGGCCCGATGTCCCAAACTGGATTACTTACCATCGAAATCCAAGCCAGCAAACCCTCGTCGAGCAGATATATAACGGGCACTCGATTTATGTGGGAGCTAGCTGGATGGAGGGTTGGGGTCTTCCTCCCGCCGAGGCCATGGCCTGCGGCTGCGTCTTTGTGGGCACGGATAGCGGCGGCTGCCGTGATTACGCCATTAACAATGAGACCGCCTTGCTTAGTCCTCCGAGAGACCAGAAGTCACTTTTGGACAACCTGTGCCGCGTGATTGAAAACCGGGAACTCAGACGCACACTGCAGGAACGCGGCACAGCATTCGTCCGCACCTTCACGTGGGAGCGCTCCGGCGCGGCGCTGGAGCAATACATTCACGATGTCGTGCAGCAAGGAGGCGCACCGGTTTCCTTTGCGTGAGATGGCAGCGACGGGAGCTTTCCCGCCTCGCGAGGGCTCGGCTCAAGCAGTGCCATCCAGCGAGACGGATGACCACTTCAGATCGTCCGCAGCTAAGCTAGGTGTCGGGGTCGCTCTTACTTTACTGGCATTTTCGGCATCCGTCATCCAGACAATCGACGGAGCGTCGATGCTTGCTGTATCCGTGTCCCTCTCGACCAATGGGAGCTTCGCCGTCCCTCCCTGGTTCGGTATTCTTGGTCGAAATGGTCACTATTACTCTGGGTGGTACCCCTTGCTCTCCATCGTTGCTCTCCCGTTCGTAGGACCGGGTCTTCTCATCGCTCGCCTTTTTCATCTTCCAGCGAATTTCGTTGCGGGCGTATGTGCGTTGACACTGTCGCCGTTGTTAGTCGCGGGTACGAGCTATTTAACGGCTCTTCTTGCTTATCGTCTGGGAGCTTCCGCCAAGAACGCTCTCATTGCGGCGTTGGGTTTTGCGTTCGGGACGATCTCTCTGGTATATGCGCGCGAGTTCTTTGCCGAGCCTCTTTTGGCCTTATTGACGGTTTGGGCCATTTTCCTGGAAGTAGGAGGAACTCGGCATGAAAGAAACGGCGCCTCTGTTCTCGCGGCCCTTGCGGTACTTGCCAAGCCAAGCGGCATTGTCGTAGGCCCGCTGCTGGTCGCTCACTCCGCTGTTAAGACGCACTCACTCCGGACCGCGCTAGCGCCGCTGTGCGGTACCAGTGTGGGATTGGTCTTATATTGCGCTTACAATGTTGCACGATTTAGCCACGTTTTTGCCTTTGGTCAGCCTAACGACTTCAGTTTGGCTCACTTGCCTGCCGGACTTAGCGGGCTATTGCTCAGTCCAGGTAGGGGCTTGTTTTGGTATTGCCCAATAGTTATTTCCTTAGTCGGGCTCGGTTGGTCCGCGCTTAGACGAGTGGACACGCTACTGATCTTCGGCGTATTCGGCGCATACCTGGGTTTATATTCTCTATGGGGTGATTGGGCCGGGGGTTGGTGCTGGGGTCCCCGTCTTCTCATGCCTGCGCTGCCGGGCTTGCTGGCCTTGACGGGATTGCTAGGGGCAAGCTGGTGCAGGTTGGTCGCAATCCTGATCCTGCTTGGGTTTGTTGTCAATGCTCCAACTTTGGTTTCCGCATACGACCGTATCTATTGGGAGAGAGCCGTCGCCGGAGTGCCCCCTGCGTCACAGTGGTCCCTGCCTGAGGCGCCTTTGGTGCGTATCTGGGGGGCTACCTACAGAGAAATATCCGATGCACGCCACACCGACGTAAAGGACCTCGTCAGGACGGTCGAAAATCCGAACCGTGAAAAAGGATCTTGGCGGGTCGTACGAACTGTAGCGGTCTGGTGGTGGATGCTACCAGCCGCCGGGATACCTCGTGCCCTTGGTGTATTTATATCGGTGACATTGTGCTTGATCGGAATATCTTTGATCTTCGCTGCCATGTACCCGACCCTTCGATTCCGCCCGCAAAGCGCCTTTGCGTAATTGGCGCATCCGAATGACCGAAAACAACTGGACAGCCAATTGGTGCCGACGACGTGCGGCGCATGAATCCGCCGGACGCCTCGAAATAGCCTCTATCGGAGGCAGAGTTTCGTGAACCCTTACGAACACATGCTCTCGATGCTGCGCCGCTATCATGGTGGCGCCGCGGACGGCGAGCGCCTCGCCAATGAGATGCTGGTGATCGGATACAATGTTGTCCAGGACTTTGTTCGCCTCCAAGTCGGTCCTCCCTGGGTATGGAGCCCGGCGATGGAGAGCTTCTACGGCCAGACCGACGCTTTCGTCTACGAGCTCCTCGCCTACCACTACAGACCTGGCCGTAGGCAACTTCGCGAAGCCACCGCCGACGAGGTCGGCAAATTCCTTCCTGGGGGAGGGCGGGTGCTATGCCTCGGCGATGGAATCGGTTTCGACGCGTGTGAAATCGCGGCGCGCAACCGGGACGTCAAGGTCGTGAGCTTCGAATTCGAAAATGCAACCTCGACTTTCGCCCGGAGGCTTATCGACGATAGCGGACTTTCCGACCACACTGTGCAGTTGTCCCAAGTCGAAGAGTTAAGCGCCGGGAGCTTCGACGTTGTGGTATGTTATGATGTTCTCGAACACGTTCCCGCACCCGCCGAACTGATTCGGGATATCGCACGATACCTTAAGCCGGGCGGGCGCGCATTTATCGTGGAAGCGTTCGAGAATGTTGGACCGTCCCATCCGACTCATCTGCTCTCGAACCTCAAATACGCTGGTAGGACGATTCCGCTGTTCGAAGCGGCAGGGCTTCGATTCGAAGGAATTGGTCCCGAGAACTTCCGGATTTTCGTCAAAGGCCCGCGAACCAGTCGACAGTCCACCGCCTGGATTCGGTTCAGGCAGCGCGCTAACGGGGTAAGGGCCCGAGCTTGGTTCGCGTACCGGTATGGCGGTCCCGAGAAAGTCGACCTGCGAGAAGCAAAAATCAACGGTCCAGCGTTTGCCCGCACCTCCCGTGGCATGTGAGTCCTGCACGATGATAGAGCGGGTTTGTCAGCGCAAAGAGACCAAAAGCGCCGGCAACCCTCCGGTATGACGGGGCTACCATCGATGGAACGGCTAAGAGCCAGCGTCATCATAAATAACTATAACTATGCGCGCTTCCTGCGCGCAGCCATCGATAGCGCCCTCTCTCAGACGTACCAGAATTGCGAAGTTGTCGTCGTTGACGACGGCTCGACTGATAATTCCCGGGAAGTGATCGAGAGTTACGACCGACGCGTAAAGGCTGTATACAAGTGTAACGGTGGCCAAGGGTCTGCCTTGAATGCCGGGTTCGAGGCTTCTAGCGGCGACCTGATCATATTCCTTGACGCTGATGACGTTCTGTTGCCTTGCGCGGTCGAGACGGTTTTGACGGAACTGCGGGAAGGAGTCGCGCGGATTCAGTATCTTCTCGAAGTAATCAACGGATCAGGCGAGGCCTCGGGCAGGTATGTTGGGGGTTCACGGGTACCCGCAAGGCTTGGTCCGTTCGCAGCAGATTCACCCATGAGCGCGAACGCATTTCCAAGGCAAATACTGGAACGAATAATGCCCATCCCGGAAAAGGAGTGGGCGATTGCAGCGGACGCCTTTTTGACAATTTTGAGTTCGGTGCTTGGCGAAGTCGTCTATTTGGACAACGCTCTCGGCAAGTATAGGATCCACGGACACAATGCGGGGGGCAATCCAGATTCTTTAGTTGAAATCAGACGAGGTATCTTGGGTGATTTCAATCTTCATGCGTCCTTGCACGAGCTGACCCGCGGCGAGACCGGGTCCCTGGAGCAATGGCTCGGCAGGTACCCTCCGCACTGGGTTGGCCGGATAACGTCTCTTCGCGAAAGCCCGGCGGACCATCCATGGGATGACAAACTATTTCCGCTAATGTACCGGGCGGTATCTGCCACCTGGCGGCAGCCGTACTGGAACTTGCGGCGAAGGCTCGCTTACAGCGTATGGATTGTAGGATACAGCTTGTCTCCCAAACGAATGGCGCCGGCTCTAAGGCGGCTGGAGCGGCGAGGTAGCGAAGGCCTATCGGGGCTTTTGCTTGGCCGGTGAATCCATAGCTTCTTCAGCCACGGCGATGCAGGGTAAGAGGACGAGCATCTCAATCGCGATGGCGGTGTACAACGGCGAACGCTTCATCCAGGAGCAGCTCGATAGCTTCATCGGCCAGACGCGACTCCCCGACGAGTTGGTGGTCAGCGACAACGCCTCGACCGATCGCACGGTCGAGGTCGTGCGTGAGTTCGCTGCTCGCGCCCCGTTTCCGGTGCGGCTTTCCATTAACCAACGAAACCTCGGCGTTACCAAAAACTTCGAGCGCGCGATCAGCGAATGCACAGGCGACATCATCTTCCTCAGCGACTGCGACGACGTCTGGTATCCGGCAAAAGTGGCCGCCATGGAACGGGCTATGACAGAGTGGCCAGCAGCTGCTGTTGCGCTGTGCGATGCTGACGTTGCGAATGAGGAGATGGGGCTTTTGGACCGCCGCCTCTGGAAGGAGTTCCGATTTGCGCCCAGCCCCCGGTTACAGCGCAAAATGGCTGCCGGCAAGACATTCAAGCGGTCGGTCCCGATTCTCGGTAACTGCATGGCGTTCAGGTCTGCGTTGAAGTCTATAATCCTGCCGCTGCCGGACGGCGATCTGTTTCAAACCAGCGGACAGGACGTTTTCATTGCATGGACTCTCGTCTATTCCGGGATGGGCGGGATCATTTGCATTAACAGACCGCTGCTTGCCTACAGACAGCATCCGGGACAAGCCACCGGAGCGGGGGGACATCGCTCGACCGCGGCATTTCTCGCTGGGTTTTTCGCCCAACGCAAAGAGAGATCGTGGACGCCCCTCTTTGCAGCAGTTAGCGAACGACTCGAAACGATTGATTCCCACGCTCGGCCGATTACTCCGGGCATACGAAGCGCTGTGCTGCGTCATTGGCGGGCGCGGAGGTGCCTGCCGGCCAATCGAGTATCACGCATCCCAATCATCGCGAGAGAGTTGTTGACTTTGCGCTATCACCGCTTCTCCAGCGGGGCCTTGACCGCGCTTAAGGATCTGCTGTTCGTTGAATAGGCTCATCAGAAACGAGCGCGATCTCCCGCCAAACGCGTTCGAGCCGCGAAGAATTTCCGTGGCTATCACCCATCCCAGAATGGGCCGCGGAGGATCGGAAGCCGTGGTGATGTGGGGAGCGGAGGCGCTCAAGCGCGACTTCGACGTATCTATCGTGACGACCAGCGCGATTGATCTCGTAGCCATGAATTCGTTCTACGGAACCGCAGTTCGTGAGGAGGAAGTCAAGCTTCGACAGTTACCGATACCCCGCATACTGCTGAGAATTCGCAGTGGAGCGGCTATCCGTGGCGCTTTGTTCGAGAGAGCAATACGCCGAGTCGCATCTGAGTATGACGTTTTGTTTAGCGCTTACAACCCATGCGATTGCGGCGTTCCCGCTATTCATCTGCTCGATTTGTCCTGCGACGAGGAATTGCAGACCCGCTTCGCTCCGAGGCCGCGCGGTTTCCAGGGCTTGTTCCATCGGGTCGCGCCCGTGCGCGCTATCTATCTATGGCTGGCACATCGCATTTCAAGCCCCTCGGGGCGGGATTTATTTTCGGGCGAAGACGTTCCGCTCGCCAACTCGCGTTGGGTAGCCTCGGTTATCGAGCGCAAGCACCACGTAAAATGCCCGGTGCTCTACCCTCCGGTTCCAAGTGGATTCGCAGACGCGCCCTTCGAGAGTCGTAATGACGATTTCGCTTGCATTGGCAGAATCTCGGAGGAAAAGCGTCTTGAGCAGGTGTTCGAGATCCTCGCAAGGGTTCGCGCTCGCGGTTATCAAGTGCGACTCCGCATGATTGGGGGTTTCGGCACGAATAAATATGAGCGCAAACTTCAGGCGCTCGCACGCAGCTTGCCTTGGGTTATTCTGGAAGGTTCTGTTTCCGAGCAGCGCAAACAGGAAATCTTGAAGTCATGTCGCTATGGCATCCATGGAGCAGAAGGCGAGGGATTCGGCATCGCGGTCGCCGAGATGGTCAAGGCCGGATGCATCACGTTTGCTCCGGCGGAGGGCGGACCGGCAGACATTCTTGACCACGACGCCTTGCTCTACCGTGGCGACGATGACGCTGTGGAGAAGATCTACGCGCTGCTCAGCCGGCCGGCGTTGCAGGCAAGCCTTTTGGAACATCTGAGGCAGCAGGCCGAAAAGTTTTCCGCCGAGCGCTTCATGCGCGACCTGCGGACGATTGTCGATAAGTTCCTGGCCCGATCCAATTTGCCGGCGAGCGCTGCAACCGCCGGCGACGGAGCGGACCACGCGTTACAGCCAGTCACGTGAACAGAATCTCTTTAGCCGTCGCGACCAGGGACCAGCCCGACGATCTGCGCCGCATGATACCTCGGCGTCAAACGGTATGGCTGGTGCTGATCGGGATAGCCGCGCTCTTCATCCGACTCGCACCGCTCGCGCGAGGCGATCTGAAATTTCAGAGCGCTTGGGACGCGGCGGACTATATACCGCTTGCTCAGGGTATTCAGCATGGCTGCGGATTCGCGAAATTCGACAATGGACACTGCGCCAGCGCCGAAATCTTGAGACCTCCGGGCTATCCCTTCTTCGTGGCGATGATGCCGGGCCTGCGCACGGTGCTTGTGATCCAGGCTTTTCTCGGCGCCGCCCTTTGCATATGGCTCGGCTGGTTCGTCAGCGCGCGTTGGGGGATTGGCGCCGGACTCACGGCCGCGGCCATTCTCGCAACGGACATACCCTCGATCGTTTACGGCGCAATGATAATGTCGGAAGCGCTGTTTCAATTTCTGCTCACCGGAGCCATTCTGTTGCAGCTTTCGGCTATCATTGCAGATGAATTAAACGCCGTAACCGCCGCCAAGGTTTTTGCTGCCGCTGGTCTGCTCGCCGCTGCGGCCATGATTCGGCCCACCGGTATTTTCCTGCCCCTGTTTGCACCGCTTCCGTTCTTGTTGATGAAAGGCGCCACCTGGCCGCGCGCATTGGTGCTCGCGGTGTTGGCGTTCGCAATTCCGATTGCAGCAATGTTGCCTTGGATGGCGAGGAACCAGCGAGTCGCCGGGGTGAACGCGATGAGTACCGATTCGGCTGTTACAATTTTCGACTATAACGCCGCGGGAGTTCTGGCTTACGCCACGCATCGTTCGTTTGGCGAGGCATCGACCGAGTTGGCGCACGAAATCGGCTGGCAAGGGGACCCTTCCGCGATACCGTTTACGCTCAGCCAAGCGATGATACGACAAAGTTTTAAGACCTTTGCAGAGCATCCGTTTGCCACGCTGGTCGTTACCGTTCGTGGTCTCGTTTTGGTGGCGATCGTGCCCGACCGCAATGAGTTGAATGAACTGCTTGGAACCAATGGTGGGGGGCCGCTCGGCCTTGCGCCATCGTTCGACATCACTACGAGAATACGGCGCACCATGAACTCGCCTGTTTTGGCCATCCTCGTTCTGGTGCAACTGATGCTGAACTTATTGGTCTGGGCGGGAGTGGCGCGTGGGCTGTTCCGTACTGATTGGAATTCAAAAATAGAGGCGGCCTGCATCTTGATTCCGTTGGGGGTGGCTTTCGCGATGCTCGCGTGTGCCGCTAGTCCGGCTGCACATGCGCGCTTCCGAGTCCCTGCGGTTCCATTTCTTGCGATGCTCGCCGGAATCGGCTGGTTGGGAAGGCGAGCAGATGAAGTCAGCTCCTCCGAAACGGATGTGCGCGATTCGGCTATGGCGGTGCGGCCCGTCGTTTCACAAATGAGGGGATAAGCGGGCAATTGAACAGACGTGTGGCGATTTTCTGTTTCTACGAGGCCTATCCGCCGGCGAGTGGCGCCGCGAGCGTCAGCTATAACCTCGCGAAATTCATCAGCGACTCCAGCGTGCTGGTACAGCTCGGCCGCCACGACGGGCGCTTCGTTACCGCAGATGGCGTGGAGGTTGTGACGCTGGCAGGCGCGTCCGAATCACGCCGCGAAAGACTCATTCGGCTTCCGGGCTTCGTCAATCGTATGGTCGCGGAAATCCGCGGGGCGAAACCGGATGTGGTGATTCTCGAAGGCGCCTCGTGGGCGTTTTATCATTGGATGCTGCTGCGGCGAATCCGGCGCGCGATTCCGCAAACCAGAGTCGTTTACCATTCCCACAACGTCGAGTATCTTCTGCGCTCGATGCGCAACGGCCGGACCGTCGCGCTCCTGACACGCCTCGCCGAGAGGCAGGTTGTTCGCGATGCCGACCTGGTCACCGCAGTTTCGGAAGTCGATCAGTCGCATTTTGCCCGGCTCTATGGCGTAACGCCGATACTGCTGCCCAACGGTGTCGACACCAAACGATTTGTACCGCTCGATCGCCAAACAATCGCGAGCCTGCGGGCGAAATACGGGATCGACAGCCAGACGCTGCTCTTCGCCGGATTTTATGCCTACGGTCCTAATCGCGAGGCCATCGATTTCCTGGTCACGTCTGTGATGCCGGCGCTGCGGCAGAGGCACCCGTCGGCGACGCTGGCGCTGACCGGCGGCGGCGCTCCGTACTGCGAGCCGTGGATCAGGAATGCCGGGGCGGTTCCCTATGAGGACTTTGCGGGCTTCGTTGGAGCATGCGGCGTCGCGGTCGCGCCGATTTTCTCGGGCTCTGGGACGAGGCTCAAGATCCTCGAAGCGATGGCCGCGGGCATACCGGTCGTGGCTACGGAGAAAGCCGCCGAGGGCCTTTCGCTCAAACATGGCGAAGATATTCTTTTCGCCCGCGACCGGGACGAATTCGTCCGGCGCATTTCGGAACTGTTCGATAATCCCGATTTTGTCGCCCGCCTGCGCGAGCGGGGGCGCCTCAAGGTCGCCTCGAAATTCACATGGGACAGCATCGCGCGCAAGTTCCAGGACGACATACTTATGGCTGGCGGGGCTGCTGACCAAGGCGCCGGCCTTCAAGCCATGCGCGCAGCGGACTTTAACCGGTGAAAGTGCCGGGCTGCGCGTCTCCGCGGCAGCGGATTTGACGGGAATGTATGGAACCTTCAATAGCCGGAATCAATCGCCTGCTCAAAAACCTGCTATTTTTACTAGGTGAGTGTCGAGGAGTCAGGAGCAAAGCTCGTTTCTGTCGCTATGCCGGGACATTGACTTTAGCAAAGCTGTCAAGCGCCTTGGGGTCGCGGAACGGACAAATCAGTGTTGACGACCCGGAGTTATTCCTGAGACTGAAGCACGGCGACGTGTGGTTTGAATCGTCGCCTGGATTGGGAGAGTTGTGGCCTTACATAGAAGTTTACTCGGGACGTGAGTATGACAGCGAGAGAATTCGGTTTGAGCCGCAAGACGTTATTCTGGATTTGGGCGCCAATATAGGTATTTTCGCAATCCGCTATGGCAAGGAGTTCCCAACCGTTCCTATACATTGTTTTGAGCCCAACCCCAGAGTTTATAAGAGGCTGGTGCGCAATCTCGAGGCGAATGGCCTCATCAATGCGGTCGCGGTCAATGCGGCGGCGGCCGAATGCGCCGGAATGCGCCCGTTTTTCATAGGACGGAGCACGGTCGCGGGAAGCCTCATTGAGGGCGGGGCGCTTCCGCCAGCCTTTTATATTGAGGTGATAGATCTTGACACTTACTGCAAAGCGCATTCGATCACATCGATCGGTCTGCTCAAGATCGATGTCGAAGGCGCGGAAGTCGCGGTGCTCGAAGGTGCGCAATGCGCACTGAAGAGCGCAAAATATGTAATCGTCGAGTGTCATTCTCCCGCTCTGGAAAGTTCGGTCAGGACCGTAATGGCTGGGTACAACTTCGAAGCAACAGTGAAGCGAGAGTTCATGTATGGCACATGCGTGCTTCACTTTGCGCGTCCCGCCTGAGGAAGCGCCATGTTTGCGGACTGGCTTTCAATCCCAAGCGCGTATCTACGCTCACGTGCGAGCTTGGCGTATGCGGCCAAGAGAAACGGACCCGGCATGGAGTTTGCCCAGTTCGGCAAAGTCCTGGCGCGTCGTATGATTGCCAGAGGTAATTTTCGCGTTGGACTCACCTATCTGCTGACCCCGGTAAATATTGTTAGATATTTCGAATTTCCATTTGCTCTGTCATGCTTGGCCGAAGGACTGGGCGACTGCCTAGATGTAGCGTCGCCGAGGCTTTTTAGCCTGTTCGCGGCACGGAAACATCCAACTGCTTCGATTCGCGTAATTAACCCTGACCCCAGAGACCTATCTTGCACGGCGCGGGCCGCAAAGAGCCTGCGGCTGAACAACATATTCACGGAGTGTGTGGCAGTAGAGCGCTTGAAATATACTGCCTGCCAATATCAGTCGATTTGGTCGATCTCGGTTGTTGAACACATTGCCGGCGAAACCGCGGATACCGACGCCATGTGCACGCTTTACAAGGCTCTGGAGCCCGGCGGTCGGCTAATAGTAACCGTTCCCGTGGATCGCAAGTTTTGGCTGGAGTACCGCCGGACAGATCTCTATGGCACTCAGGGCACTGCTCGGGACGGGCAGTTTTTCTTTGCACGGCACTACGATCGAGCCGCGGTCTTTCAGCGGCTCGTTGACCCCTTGGGGGTACAAGCAAGCGTCATACGGTGGTTCGGAGAAAAGACTCCTGGCCGTTTCGCAAGCCACGACCGCAGGTGGCAAACGCAGGGGTTCCGATGCACAGCCGATGACGCGAGGGAAATCGTTGACAACTATACAGAATTCGCCGATTGGAGTCTTATGCCAGGTCAGGGTGTATGCGGTCTTATGATCGAAAAGGTCAGCAACTGAACTATCGTTGTTTCTGTGCGAGACGACCAATCGAGCTGAAAGACCTATTGGCGCACTTTGTGTAGGTTACTGGATGCGGAGCGAACAGGTCAGAGACCGCGATGAATGCCGTATCGGAATCGACGGGCGAGCCTTTATGGGTATGCCTACAGGGGTGGGGCGCTACGTTATCGAGCTTTGCAGACATTTGGACCACTTGCTTCCGAAGGCGCGCTTCTTTGTCTACGCTCCGTGCGCGTTAAGCTTGCCGGTTTGCTCGGAGAGATGGTCAGCGAGGATCGACCAATCCTGGATGGCTCGTAATTTAAACCGCGGACTGTGGCTGACCTCGCGCGCCGGCAGCCTTTGCCGTTGCGATAGCCTGGATGTCTTTTGGGGCGCCGTCACGCTACTGCCGGCGCTTGGACCGAGGGTCAGGGCTGTGAGTACGGTTCACGACCTCAATCACAAGATAGTGCCGTCCACTATGCGGGCGCGCGACCTTTGGGGCCGAAGGTTGCTGTTCAGCCAATCCTTGGCACGCGCCAATGAAATCCTCACGAATTCTCGCGGTACTGCGGCGAAGCTTCACTCTGCATACGGATTTACCGCCGCCGCGGTGGTCCGGCCCGGGGTTTCTGAGGAATTCACACCGCAGCCTCGCGACAAAGTGGAAGCTTGTCTCAACAAGTACAGATTGAAGACCTCGTACTTACTTGCGGTCGGGACACGTGAGCCGCGAAAGAATTTCGAGCTCCTGGTCGAATCGTTCTTGAAAATGAAGGCGGAAGGCCTTATACGTGCGCACACGCTGGTTCTGGCCGGCAGCAGGGGATGGAAGGACAGGAGACTATGCGGGCTTCTAGAGCGTGGCGCATCGTACGGCGTGATTGTGCTCGACTATGTCGATCAGGGAGACCTGCCTGCACTTTATACGGGTGCCGATGCTCTGATTTGCCCGTCCCTCTATGAAGGATTTGGAATGCCGGTGTTGGAGGCGCGGGCGTGCGGTACCCGGGTGGTCGCAAGCGACATCCCGGAGCTGCGCGAAGCCGGCGGCGATGAGACTATTTACATAACTCCAAATGACGCCGGGATCCGTGAAGGTATTCTGGCCGTGCTAAACGACGGCGCCGCAGCAAAGGCTCGCGCGGACAGGCTGGCCACATGGGAAGACGGGGCCGAAGTGCTGGCGAAGGTATTGACCGGAGGGATAGATTGCAATGCTCGCTGATACGCAACGGCTTGCGCGTCAATTCACATTCAGCAAACTCGGTCTTTTAAAATGAGGCAGCTGAAAGTGTTGATCGCAGCATACGCCTGCGATCCCTATATCGGTTCCGAGAAGGCCGTGGGCTGGTCTTGGCCAACCGCTATCGCAAGGAATCATGACGTCTGGGTAATTACGGCAGAATGGCAGCGGGAAAGCATAGAGCGGTTCATTGCATGCGCTCCCACAACGTACTCGAATATTCATTTCGCGTATGTGACTGCGAAACCATGGCATTACAGTGATGCGAACCGGTTCTGGCGCATGTGCGAAGGTTCCATCCTCAAGCCCTTGATGCATTCCTCCTACAGAATCTGGCAGCGCGATGCGTTGAAGCTGGCCCGCGAGTTACATAAGAAGGTTCAGTTTGACCTCGTGCATCAGCTCACTTTCGTGGGATTCCGCTTCCCCGGCCATCTCTGGAAGCTTGACGTTCCGTTCGTATGGGGCCCGATCGGCGGGCTCGAGAATATGCCGTGGCGGTTGCTGCCCACGATGGGCGCGCAAGGATCTATCTATCACGGCGCACGCAACCTCGTGAACTCGATGCATCGCCGGTTTCTCCGGCTACCGCGCAAGGCCTTCGCCGCCGCTGGTCCGGGAGTGATCGCGGCAACCAGCGGAATTCGCGGCGAAATCCAGCGCTGGTACGGAGTTGAGGCGGAGGTGATCTGCGAGGTCGGACTGCCTCCTCAGACCGGTAATACCTACGCGATGCGGCGAGACGGAGAGCCGCTGCGAATTGCATGGAGCGGGCGTCATATACCGCGCAAGGCATTGCATCTCCTGCTGCGTGCGTTGGCGGACGTACCTGATACCACCGATTGGCGGCTGGACATCTACGGCGACGGCCCGTGCAAACTCAAATGGCAGCGGCTCGCCGCCAGACTTGGAATCGAGTCCCGCTGCACGTGGCGCGGCCAGGTGTCGCGTGCGGAGGCGCTTGCCGGTCTGACATCAACGCATCTGTTTGTAACAACCAGCCTGCAGGACCTTACGTCCACAGTAATCGTGGAGGCATTGGCTAGCGGCGTTCCCGTCATATGCCCGGACCATTGCGGCTTTCCGGATGTTGTAAGTGATAGGTGTGGTATCCGGATTCCGATCCGCAATATACGGGAGTTCAAGGGCCGGCTTAGCCGCAGAATCATTGAAATTGCAGGTGACGAAAACATGAGGCGCCGGCTGGCCGCCGGAGCGCTGCGGCGGGCGCGGGAGTTCTCCTGGGAGGCCAAGGCCGAAGCGATCGATCGCATCTATCAGCGAGTCCTTGCGACGCGTTCCGAGCCGATGGCCGCGCCGGTGCGGCGCAGGATTTCACGCCCGCTCTTATGACAATGCTCGCACGCGGACCAACCGATCGACCTATTCGCAGCGTCGCCGGAATCATGCTCCCGGTCGTTCCTACGCTGTGCTGGCTGGCGCTCTGGGGATCGATTAACACGGGTCCTTGGAATATTGATCTCGACGGCATCCTGAGCGGAGGGTTCGCCGCGTTCCATGGCATCCGCGCAGCGTTCCCGCTCGTGGTCCTGGCGATTTGGATTTTTCATCTGCTGGGCCGGAGCGACACTCGGATGCGCGAGCCGACCCTGCCCGAGTGGTTGTGGTTTTTTTACGCGGCCGTCTGTCTCACCGCGAGCATTGGGGTGGAGAACTGGTTCGAGTGGGGCTATTGGGGGCTCGCATTCATCGCAACGCTGGGCGCGGGCGAAATGTACCTGGCGGAATGCGGCGACGAGATTGCCGGCGCGGCGTCGCTCAACCGCCTGAGTTGGGTCGCGGCCGCCGTGATTCTCGCGATCATCGTTTACCTTGGCCGAGGCCATCTCACAGTGGAGACGTCGGAGGGACTCAGCGGCTATAAGGTGAATACGAGGATGCCGATGGTTGCGGGAATGGCGATGGTGCGTCCGACCGGGATTTCACGCTTCGCGGCTGCGATTGCGATCGTTGCATGCGCAGCGATGTGGCGGACCGAGCGATGGACCCGGGTAGCGTGGATTGCTCTGTTCGCGGGATGCGCCTGGTTAGTGTGGGTGATGCAGTCGCGCGGATCGCTGGCGGCATTCGTGGCGGCACTGGGCGTTGTGCTGCTGCTGCTGCGAGGACGCGCACGCACGATCGGTATTCTGGCGCTGGCGCTGACCGCCGGCGCAGTCGGCTTGGATTTCGTGTCGCACGAAACGCTGCACCACATTTGGCGCCACGCGACGCGCAACGACAATTATATCATGCGGATGACCGGGCGGACCGATATTTTCTACAATGCCTGGCAGGCCATCCTGCGCGCGCCGATCATCGGCTACGGGCCGCGGGCGGACCGGCGGATCATCTTTGGGGATGCGCAGAACGGGGTCCTCTATTCGTTGCTGTGCGGAGGATTTCTAGGCGGCGGCGCCTGGACGCTGGGGTTTGCCATCGCCCTCGTGTATCTTGCGCGCGCGGCATGGCGGCCGGATATCGTGTTCGCGGGTGATTCGACGATGTTCGCGCAGGTCGCTGGTCTGATGGTCTTCTTCACGCTCCGGACCATTCCCGAGAATACCTCTGCAGTGTTCAGCGTCGACCTGATGCTGCAGCTGCCGGCCATAGTTTATCTCGGAGCATTGATTCGCGCCGCCAATCTTCGAAATGCCAGTGAGAGAGTGGAGACTTTTGCAACGATCCGCGGCGACCCAACGGTTGCATTCGATGCGCGGGCCTACCGCTGACGATTCGGGTCCGAAGTTTTCAACGAAGCTTCACGCGCTCAGCGCGTCGATAAAAATCCTGTTTTCAGTCCTCACGCCGACAGACTCCCCCATCGTGTCACGGAACTGAAGCTGCATGAGTTCCATCGCCAACAACGAAACGTCCCGAGCCGAGTGCCAGGAGCGACCCGCATCGATTGCAATCCTGGGATGCTCGGTTTCCAGGGTGACGATCGATGAGGCACTGAATCGCATCGAGCGCTGGATCGAGCTGCGCGAGGGGCGGTGCCGGTTCGTCGTCGCCACGGGGTTTCACGGAATCTGGGAGGCGCACAGGAACCCCCGGCTGCGCGACGTGCTCAACTCTGCGGATCTCTTCTGCCCTGATGGGATCGCCCCGGTCTGGATATCGCGCCTGCGCGGATCGCCGCTCCCGGGCCGCGTTTCGGGGCCCGATCTGCTGGCGGCCTTTGCCGCGCGCGCCAGTCGGACAGGTTACCGGAGCTTTTTCTATGGCGACACCGAGGAGACGCTCGTCGCGCTCAGGGAACGATTCGAGCGGCGGCATCCCGGCCATCGCGTGGTCGGGACCCTGTCGCCGCCCTTTCGAAAGTTGGAACTCGAAGAAGAGCGGGCGATGGTGAAGCAGATTAACGAAGCGCGTCCGGACGTGCTGTGGGTCGGCCTCGGCCTGCCCAAACAGGAGTGGTGGATTCATCGCAACCTGGACGCGCTCCGGGTGCCGGTGGTTGTCGGGGTGGGAGCAGCGTTCCGCCTTGTCAGCGGACAGGTGAAACGCGCACCCGCATGGGTTGGCGACGCCGGTCTCGAGTGGCTGTGGCGGCTTGCGATGGAGCCGGCTAAGTTGTGGCGGCGCGATCTGGTCGACGGCCCCCGCTTTCTCTACCGTGCGCTCGCCGAGACGCTGCAGATTCGCGTGAGGCAGGCTGTCGCCGCCCGGCACCCGAACCGTTGAGCGGACGCATGACTGGCGTCGATGGCGCTTGATAGAATCTCAGCTCACGCGACGTGAGCCTAAAATCAAACCTGGTGACACTATGACGACAAAAGTTCTCGTTACCGGAGCGGGTGGATTCATCGGGAGCCATCTCGCCAGCAGTCTCAAACGCGATGGATACTGGGTCCGCGGCGTGGACATCAAGGAACCGGAATTCCGTCCATCGGACTGCGACGAATTCCTGCTCCTGGATCTTCGCAACTGGGAGAATTGCGCTGCGGCGACACGTGACATCGACGAGGTCTATGCGCTCGCCGCGGACATGGGCGGGATGGGTTTCATCTCCTCCCATCACTCGCAAATCCTCTACAACAACGCGATGATCAACTTCCAGACCCTGGAGGCTGCTCATCGCAACGGCGTACGCCGCTATTTGTACAGCTCGTCAGCCTGCGTCTATCCCGAATTCAAGCAGACCGAAACCGACGTTGTGCCTCTTAAGGAGGAAGACGCCTACCCCGCACAGCCGCAGGACGCCTACGGGTGGGAGAAGCTGATCACCGAGCGATTGTGCAACCACTATCGCGAGGACTACGGAATCGAGACGCGGATCGTCCGCTTCCATAATATCTTCGGCCCCTACGGCACCTGGGAGGGCGGGCGCGAGAAGGCGCCGGCTGCATTGTGCCGCAAAGTGGCGCACGCAAAGCTGATTGGAAATCACGAAATCGAGATCTGGGGCGACGGCGAGCAGACGCGCTCGTTCTGTTATATCGACGACTGTGTCACCGGGATCTGCAAGTTGATGCGATCGGACTACCACGAGCCACTCAATCTTGGTCAGGACCGGATGGTTACGATAAACGAACTTTCCGAAATTGTAGCGGACATCGCGGGAATCGGGATCAGCCGCAAGCACGTAGTCGGTCCGCAGGGTGTGCGCGGACGCAATTCCGACAACACCAGACTGCGCGAGGTCCTAAACTGGGAGCCGGAGATTTCCCTGGAGGAGGGACTCGCGCGCACTTACGCCTGGATTGAGCAGCAGGTGCGTGAAAAATTCCGGCATGAACGCGTGTCCTCCTCTTCCTGACCGCCACGTTTGGGGGAGTCTGGCGGCTTCCGCGCGAAATTGACATTGGCAAGCTTAACAATGCTCGATCTTCTGACAAATGAGTGGACGACGGCTGCAATCGCGTTCTTGGCGGCGATTATTACGATGCCCGTGGCGACGCGCTTCGGCCGGTGGATGGGCATTACGGCGAAAGTGGCCTCGCCGCTCAGCGACGCGCGAGTTCCTGCCACGGGCGGCATCTCGATTATCGCCTCGATCGTCGTCGCCCTCGTGGTAACCAGCCACCTGGCCGGATGGATTGCGATAGGCGCTGGCGCCATGCTGGTGGTCGGTCTGGTTGACGATGCGCTGGCGCTGAGCCCGGGGCAGAAGTTCTCAGGCCAGCTCGCGATCATCGCGTGGGCGGCGATCTTCGTGTTGCCCCGTTACGCGTTCACCTCCTGGCAATTGCTGGACGTCGGGATCACCATCTTCTGGCTGGTCGCGACGACCAACGCGTTCAACCTTGTGGACGGACTCGACGGCCTGGCGGCGGGGATCGGAATTACGGTCGCAGCCGCGATTGCGACAATCGGCATCGTGCGGGGAGTGCCCGCGGTAACCGCGCCGAGCCTCGCCGTCGCGGGAGCGTTTGGGGGATTTCTTATCTTCAATCTCCCGCCCGCATCGATCATCATGGGCGATGCGGGTGCGCTCCCGCTCGGATACATGCTGGGAGTACTGGCTCTTCAAGGAGGAGCGCTCGCGACGAACTCGCGGCTCACGCTGTGGGTCTTTCCGGTGCTGGTGATGCTGGTGCCATTGCTCGACGCGGGGATCGTGACGGTGGCGCGACTGGCCATGGGGAAGGCTATTTCGAGGCATGGATTGGAGCACGTCCATGATCGGCTGCGCTCGCTCGGAGTGACGGAGTGGCGGACCGTCGCGTCGATCTGGACGGTGGCGACGGTCGCCGCCGGATGCGCGATTGCGGCGAACCTGTTGCCGCATCCGGACGTCGTTACAGCGTTGCCGTTCATCGCGCTCGCGGCGGCGGTGATCGCGCTCTTCATGATCGATTTGACCTTCGACGCGAGACCCCCGAGCGTAGCGTACGGCTATCTTCAGGGGGTCGCACGGTACATTCTTTCTCTCGGCTACAAACGCCGAATTGCAGAGGCGGCGATGGACACCGCGCTGATCAGCGCCGCCTACTTCGGCGCGTGCGCGTTGCGGCTTGATTTCAAGCTCACGCCCGAGGTGCTCGCATCGATGATCCGCGGGCTGCCGTGGGTAATCCTGCTGACGTACCCGGCCTTTCTGCTCGCGGGCGTCTATCGTGGAATCTGGCGCTACGCGGGTCTCTCGGACAGCTTCCGGTTCGCCGGCGGCGCGATAATCGCGGGGATCATGGTGGCGATTGGGTCCGATTTCCTGCCCATCAGGCATTCGGGATCAATTGCGTTGCTGTACGCGCTCCTGCTGGTCAACCTTTTGGTCGCGACGCGGATGTCGTTCCAGGCGCTGCGCAAGCTGATCAGCCGCCTCGCGACCGTCACGGACCGGGTGTTAGTGGTGGGCGCCGGAGAAATCGGAACCGTGGCCGCGGAATTCGTCTTGAAGGCGCGCACGCGCTCGGCCCGTGTTGTTGGATTCGTCGATGGGGATGCATTCAAGCAGGGCAAAATCTTGTACGGAGAGGAAGTGCTTGGCACACCTGAGGACCTCGAGTCCATCCACGCGCGGGTGCCGTTCACCGAGATCATCGTGGCGGACGAAGAGCTCGCTCCCGAGCAGACCGAAAGACTTCACCGCTTTGGGCGGAAGCACGGAATACCGGTGCGGAGATTCTCGATGCAGCTGAACGAGATGCAGGAGCTCGCGCCACGTGAATCTCCCGGCGTGGGCACAGCGCCCGGTGCCATACCGATCGGAGCGGTCCGGCCGATCTGAGTGCGGATGATTCAAGTCTCAAATTAACATCTGGTGCGAGTGTTGATGCTTCGAGATCCATCGAATCGCCCGGAAACACGCTCAGAGTTCACGGCGCGCTTCGTTGTCTCCCGCCACTTTTCCGTCGCACTTCCATTTCCATCCTAGCAGGCTGACCGCACCGCGTTCATCGGTTGAACGCCCCGCCAGCCGTACCGCCTTGCCGTTGTTGATCGCGCGCAGCGAGACGCAAGTACATCGTACGAAAGCGCGGCGCGCCCTCCCCGACCTGGCGGAGCTTTCTTCGCAATCACACCCACGGCATCGCGAGAAGTATCGCGCGCACCACACGTTTATGGGAGTTAAGGTACCAATATCTCATCCGCGCATCGACTCCGACGCTTCGTCACCAAAAGCAGGCGCCTCGCATCTCGACACTTGACAAGCCAGGTTGATTTCACTTTGGGTAGTCGCAGGTAACGATCGGGATTGCTGATTGAAGATGTCACGATTAACAAAAGGACTCGCACTGGGCGGTGCCGGGTTCGCGATATTCGCCGCGCTGGCTTGGTGGATGGCACATGTGCCGGCGGTGCAGGATGCGCTGCTAAGGCGGGTGGTCGAGCGGATTCTCGGCGCGACACGCAATGATCTGCTCAGCGACGACGCACTCCGCGTTGTCCTGTGCGGAACGGGAAATCCGCTTCCCGATCCCAATCGGGCGGATGCGTGCACGGCGGTTTTCGCCGGCGGCAGTATGTATCTCGTGGATACCGGCCCAGGCTCATGGAAGAACCTCGCGCTGTGGCGTCTGCCGGCGCCCAAGCTGGCGGCGGTGATGCTGACGCACTACCACTCGGATCATATCGGCGACCTTGGCGAAATTAACCTGCAGACGTGGGCGCAGGGCCGTGCGAACCCACTGCGCGTCTTCGGGCCGCCGGGGGTCGAACTGGTGGTCGGCGGTTTCGCGCAGGCCTACGCGCTGGACCGCGACTATCGCGTAGCGCATCACGGCGCCGCACTTATGCCGCCGGCCAACTGGACGATGGAACCACACGTGGTGACGGTCGATGCCAAGCCGGGCGCGGCGCCATGCGCGGGTGGCTCGGCGACCGTGCTCGAAGAGAACGGCCTCAAAGTGACCGCCTTTACCGTCAATCATGCGCCGGTCGCGCCCGCGTACGGCTACCGATTCGACTACAAGGGGCGCTCGGTGGTCATCAGCGGCGACACCACCAAATGCGCCAACCTGGTGGCACAGGCGCGCGGCGCCGACGTGCTGATCCACGAAGCCCAGTCGGCGACGATGGTGAAACTTATCGAAGAGGCGGCTAGCCGCCTGGGAAACGCGCGGGTTGCGAAGATCATGTCCGACATCCTCCGCTACCATACGACACCCGAGGACGCGGCCGCCGAGGCGAACGAAGCGGGCGTGCGGCTCCTGGTGCTGAGCCATATCGGGCCGCCGACGCCTAACGCCTTCGTGCGGATGTCATTCATGCGCGGCGTCGCCGCGGTGCGGCCGCGCGGCGTCGTGCTCGGATACGACGGAATGCTGCTTACACTGCCAGCGGGTTCGGACACAATCGATACTTCCAGCGTCAACTAGGAGGCGCGCTGAATTTCGGCGATAAGCGATGAAACAATTGGCTGACAACGTATCCGGAGGTCAGATTGCGGATTTTCCAAAAGCTGTGGATTTCAGACCAATCTAACGGAGAATTTAGGAATTAAGACCGGCTGTCGCTATTCAAAACCGGACACTACCCCCGACGCGTAGTGTCCATCCATCTGGAAAATATCGGGATGAATGATCGGTGATTGAGCCCGAAACAGGATCGGCGGTTCCTCTGGCTGCGCCCTTCCGCTTCCCACGCGTTGACCGTTTTGAAGAGTGGCTGCACGCTCCGGCGCAACTGGAGTCGATGCATCCGCGGCTGCAAGCTCGCGGGCTACTACGTGTTGAAAATTGACGGGCAGGCGAGTTGGTTCATGGAATTTGTGACACCTGTTTCGCCGCGCCGCCTCGCCTCGGCGTTGCTACTGCACCTCATCGAGACGGCGCAAGCAGCCGGCTGTACCCATCTTACATTTTCGGCGCCGCCAAGATGGCGGCACTGGAAGCTCTTGCACGCCGTCGGTTTCTTACCGGTGCCCTCCGAGATCTACGTCTTGCCAACGGGCAAAGAGCCGGAGCTCAGGCAACTCGCCATGTGGCAATGGGTGCCGGGCGAGATGGACGACTTGTGACCACGGTTCCAGAACACCCTGCTAGGAAACAACTGGGAGATTTGATGGCCGAGAGAGACGGACTGGTTAGAAAGCTGATTTGAAAGAGCGGGACATGCGAGACCGTTCTCTCACAAGGAGTTTGTGGCTGCTTCTGGCCGGCATTTTGGCCGCTCAGCTTGCCTCGGCGCCGGCATCGGCCGGGCAAATTGAGGTCTGCTACTCGCCGCCGCTCCCTGGCGGATGCGACCCGCTGGCGACTGTCGTTCAAGCGATCGACGAGGCACGCAAGACGGTTCTCGTCCAGATGTACGCTCACGTCGCGAGAAGTCGCGAGGGCCTTGGGCAACGCGAAGCACCGGGGCATTGACATGCGCGCCGTGGATCGCAGCCAGCTTCAGGAAGATCGAAGCGACACCGCTCAGCCGACGCTAAACTCCAGCGCGCTCATCAATCGGTGGCAGTCGCTTCGTGTCACGTGCTCACTGTGTGACCGGAAACGCCGTTACACGCAATTTCGCCGAACCGTAAGGGATCAATACGACGGTTTCGATCGGTTCGGTGCTCGACGCCGGACTAAACGGAACCGGACCGGCTGAATTATCTACCAACGTCCATCCCGGCAACCGCCGCGCTTTCGCCTTCAGCACTACCGGAGCGCCTTCGGAACTGAACGGATACTGTCCGATAGTGCGCTCCTCCGCTTTAAGTGAATTCTTTGGATGCACCGCGTCGAGCAACAAGGCATAATTCCAAGGCGTTGTCGGCTCGACAGCCCAATCCGGCGCCTGCGCTCGCTCAGTAACCTTGGTCCACCGTTCGCCAATCTTCAACGAGTAAATGAGCGGGCCGCGTTCGACGGCGACTGAGTCGTGGTACCAATGCGATAAGCGAACGTCCATCGGAAACGCGATCTCGACCTTGTCGCCCTGGCGCCATCGCCGCTCAATCCTGTGGAACGTACCAGGCTTGAGCCCGGCGATCGGCTTGCCATTGACCCGGACGCTCGCGGCCGAGGCCCAGCTGGGAATGCGAAGGTCGAGCGGAAACACCGCCGGGCGCCGCGGATTCACTGTCAATCGGATATCTTTGCGGAAGGGGTAGTCAGTTTCCTCCACAATGGTTACTTGCACGCCGCCACGAACCACGCCGGTGACCTCGCTGGGTGCATAAGCGATCGCCGCCAGTCCGTCGTCGTTGGTTGCCATCCACAGACTCGCGGCGAATTTCGGCCATCCTTGATGCATGTTGGCCAGGCAGCAGCCGAAGTTCGGCTCTAAGCCGAAAAGATTGGAGTCCGGCCCGTTGGTGCTCCAGTTCCGCTTCGCGCGCGACACAAGCACCTGGTTGGCCTGTTGGTCATATTGATGCCCCCACATGTCGCTGGTGAAGGTCGCCGGCAGCGAGTTATAGGCAATCTTTTCCAATCTATCGGCGAACGTCGCATCGCCCGTCGCAGCGACAATCTGTTCCAGCGAGAACATCGTCTCCACCACCGAGCAGAGCTCCGTTCCCTGCGATGGATCGAGGCCCGCATAGTGCTCATCGCCACTGTGCACTCCGCTGGGCTGCAGGTGATACTTATCCAGCGTTCGAAACTGGTTATAGAGCCCGTCCAGATCCGCATGATCCTTGGTGATCTGCCACCAGATCGCGCCGGTCTTGAGCCCCTGGGAGTTGTTGACGCCGTGGGTCCGTAGCATGCACTCCTTGCCCGTGTTCTTCTCCTTAAACGCAAAATCCTTGAACTGGTCCGGCCAATAGAATCCCTGGTCGTGCAATTTGCGAATGAGGTTCAGAAGTTTGAGATCGCCATTGCGGTTATAAAGCCATATGAGTGTCAAGGCCTCGTCCTGCCAGCGCCATACGGCCCACTCTCTCAATGGATTCTGGTCGAGCTGTGCGGCCTGGTAGGCGAAGTAGCGTTCCATCAGCGGGATAACCCGCGGGTCGCCGGTCGCCTCCTGGTACTGCGTGAGGGCCTTCAGCATCACAAACTTCGGCCACCAGTCGGTATCCTTCACCGGACCGATCGAGCCATCCGGGCGCTGATTGGACAGCGTCCAGTCGACCCACTTTCTCGCGCGTGCGATGAGGACCGGATCATCGAGCAGATACGCCAACGGAACCAGACCGTCGAGATAGTACGGCCCACGCTCCCAACCCTCACCCGTGCCGCCCAGCCATCCACTTTCCGGCCCGAGGTCCTTCCAGATTTCCTCCACATGTCCGGAGAGACCGTCAGCCTGGATTTGAAGTTGCCGTTTCAGCCAGCCCTGCGGCCGCACGGAGGTGAGAGGCAAGAGCCGGTAAGGAGTAGCCGCCAGCGGAGCCCGGTTTTTCATGCGGGCTGTTGGGCTGCGGGAAGAATCCCCGAAGGGGAGATCAGGAGGATACTGAAGGTACGCTTCATTATTATCGACCGAGGGCCATTCGTCCGGTCTCCGCTCCATAACTATCGCGGCTCGGTAAGTACGCGCAAGATCGAGGCTTGTGGTTCCTCAAAACCTAATCCGCGCGAATTCATTGATGGTTTCGAACGTCTGGCGATAGCCTGCCTTTATGGCGATGCCGACAAGCGAATCATTTCTGGTGGCCCATAGCGGCAACCTCCGTCAGTATCTTTTGCCAAATTCAATGGAATATGGTGCAATTTGACCATGGACAAGCACATAAGCAAGCATCCCGAAACCCAGCATCTCACTGCCGACGTGGTCCATTACCGCGAGTACAAGATTCTGCTGCAACCCGATCGGTTTACGAGCAAACATGGTTTTCTCGAATTTTGGGAAACGGCGTCCAAGACTCTCAAGAAACTCGGTCTTAAAGTAGATGTCGACGAGCACGCATTCGACAGTCAGGTTCGGGAAGTGCTCTTTTATGACACCCCGGAGTTTGACCTCTACAACAACCACTTCATTCTGCGAAAGCGGACCTTTTACGACCAGGGATGGCCCCGTCCCGGCCACGAGCTGGCCTTCAAATACCGCACCCCGGAGCTCAAGAGCGCCGCGGCCGTTGACGTGCGTCCGCAATTGGGTGGACACGATGAGATAAAGTTCAAAGAGGAGTTCTTGCTCGAGCGCGACCGCCTGGGCGGAATGCGCAGCGTTTACTCTCATGGATGCGTGCTTACATCACCCAACATTGAGCTCGAACGCGGTATCGAGGACATTGCCCGCGCTTTTCCGACCCTGAAGCGGATAAACATACGGCCCAGAACCAAAATGGAGCTGGTCAACAACGTAGCGGTCGAGGAGGTGCAAAATACCATGGGCGTGATCCATTTCGGGCACCACTTCAAGGGTAAGACCACAATCGCGATATGGCGGAGCCGGGCGCTGGAAAAATCCCTGTCGGGCGAGTTCGCCTTTCAGTGCAAGTTCGATCGGATCGATGAGGTTAGCAAAGAGTCCCTTGAGCTCTCCGAGGAGTTCTACAAAAGAGTGCAGCTCGATTGCGCGGAATGGATCAAACTTGGCACCACCAAGACCGCGATGGTGTACGGGCTCGGCGATAGTCAGCAACTAAAGAACCGCGAATGAGGACGTCTACGAGGACGCGATCGTCGCGTTCGCTTCCATGGCCGACGCGCTGATTCTCGCGCGTGCGGTCAACGATGAGGAGCTTTCAGATCTGATATTGAAGAGCACGGCCAAGCGAGCGATCAAGCTTGCCAAAGTCCGTGCGGCGGTCCGCCGTTCCTAGAAGCATGGAGGATTGTCAGAGAAATGCCTCGGCGGCGGTGATCGGAGCCGGCGACTACATCGGCGGCGCAATCGCCAAAAAATTCGCGGCCGAGGACTTCACCGTTTTCGCGGGACGCCGCAACGGCGACAAGCTCGCACCGTTGGTCGCGGAGGTTGAGGCAAATGGCGGCAAAATTTTTGCGCGAGCGCTCGACGCGCGCAAGCAACTGTTGCTGAGCCGGAATCTGGGGCAAATCAGGCGGCGAGAGGTTCCTAGCGATGATGCAGACCGCCGCCCTGCGGGATGGCAACGACCCTTCCGATCGCTAGGCTTTTCGGCGCTTTCTGAGTTTTTGGTAGCCACAGGGGCTGAAACCGCCGTTCCGACGCGAAGTCCAACGCATGAAGCGACTAGCTTCAGCAGCGCTCAGTTCTGCCGCGCTCATTTCCGGCCGCTTTTGCTCGAGGGTTGCCATAGTTTCTGCAAGTTTTTGAGGCCATCCTCAAGCGTCTTGCGCAATTCCCTGGTTTGCTTGAGAGCCTCCTCGCCGAGTCCACTCTCGCGAATCGATTGCATGAAGGACTCGTTCGCATTGCGCCACGCCTCGAGCCACGCTTCGATTTGGCTGGCTGGAGCTTTCTGGTCGCTCTTCGACTCCTTTGCGGAGGAGGATGACTGCGCGCGCGCCATCGTCTGGCGAATCCGCCGCTCCCAAATGGCGAAGCCCTGATCGATTGCCGCTACGTAGCCGTCCTTGGCTGCGCGGGCAACTCCGATCCAGTGCTCCATCTGCCGTTCGCCGTCGGGTATGCGGCGCTTAGCGAGATCACCGATCGCGCCACCAATCGTCGAGAGGCCGTCAACATATGCTTGCGTTATGTCGCGCAGCACTTTGCCAATTCCGGTCGAGTCAGCCATCCATCAGCTCCTCTTCGAACACGCAAGAGAGTGGCGATCCAAAAATCCTCTCTTCCTCAGTCACTTCAATCTGTGTCCTTCGCGGAATTCCTTGCGATAAACGGCCTGTTCGGGATCTGCGTGGGAGCCTCCACGACCATCCCAAGCTCGCGATCGGATGCGACGCTCGCATGAGCCCGAGCATACCGAGCGTCGCGCGCCGGCACCGGCTTCATCGGCAGGCTCAGGTCCGCCCGCATCGCTCAGGCGACCTTGCGCATCTTCGCCGCGCCCGCATGCCACTTGCGCATGTGATCCTTGTGGCTCTTCAGATAGGCGGGGCCATCGTAATACTTGTCGTAAAATTCAAGCTCGATGTGCTGCGCCTGGATGTAGACGTAGAGCACCGCCGGCGGAGCGAACGCGGGGAAGGTGCCGAACGTATCCCAGACATAGCGGCAGGTCTCCTTGCAGATCTGGATGGTCTTTTCCGGCGTGTGCGGTACCTGGCGCAGGAAGTCTGCGCGGTTCTTGTACGGCACCGGCTTTTTCGCGAACGGGTTGAAGGTGCCGTTGGGGCCGAACTTCTTCGCCACCACGGCATCGACCGCCGCGTCCATGTCCTTGTAGTAGGGCGGCCGGAAGGTCTCGAACTCGCCGTCGATTCCGATCGGCGCAGGGAAGGCGTCAGGGTTCTTCGGGTTCGACTCGAAGCGAAAGCCGAGTCCGCAGCCTGTCGGTGTACCGCCCATGACCACAAGGCTATTCATTCCGCCGTACAACCATCCGCCCAGGCCCAGCGCCTGCTCGGCCAGCAGTATGTTGTGGCCGATGAACGCGCCCTCGGCGCCGGCAGTGGCAAGCATCATTTGGCTCTCGAACATCGAGAGCGGCACGGGGGTGTTGACCCAGCCCTCGCGAATCCAGCGCTGGTCGATGCAGGGACGCATATTGTTGCGATCATCGATGACATATTGGCCCAGGTCCGCCTGCAACATCACGGCATTGATCATTTCCTCGGTGATGTCGGTCACCGGCATGAACAGAGTGGTGCCGGGCATGTTCGCGTTCCAGAGATTGAATGACATGATCGCGCCGGTATTGCGCGGGATATCGAGCCGGCCGTCGAACAGCTTGACGCGGTTATTGCGCACGAAATCGAGCAGCCGATCGCGATCGCTCTTGGAGGCGACCTCCTGCAAATGCACCGGTTGCACGTCGCGCAACTTCATCAGGTAAACACCCTCGTCATTGGTATAAAAGAGTTCGGTGCCGTGGTTCCCGCACGGGCTCGCCCAGGTGCGCCCCACGTGCTCGACCATCGTATTGCACATCCCGTCCCAGTTCTGGACGCCATCGAGATTGTCCGGGCGCGGCGTGTGCGGCATGTCGGACAGGTTGAGGCCCGAGATACCGGTGCCAGCAGCGATCAGGATCGCTTCCTCGACTTCATCGAGCGGTAGCGGCGGGTGCTGCGACTTGTGCTTGTTGGGGCCCTCCTTGATCTCCATGCCCAAGCCGAAGCGGCGCGAGCGGCGGTTGAAGATTGCGTCGAAGAGCGGGAAGTTGAACGCCTCGTCGACCTGTTCTAGTTCCGACAGTTTGATTTCATCAGCCATGTCAATATCCTCCTGCGCTTGCGAAAGCGATTCACTGCGGCTTCGGTGCCGGCGCGGGCGCGGCGGGTTGCGCGGCGGGCGCAAGGCGTCGGCGGCGATCTTCCTCGACCAGGCCGACTAGATAGCGGAAGGCGAACAGCGCGGCGAAATCGACCACCTTGGCGCTGACCTTCATTGTGCCCAGCATTTCCCGCAGCTCATCGACGCTGAGCATGGTCTTGGCCGACCACACTCCCATCTTGCCGGTCATTACGAGTTCGCCGTCCTCGACCGCGACGTCCTCGATCGTCATATTGAAATTGCCGGCGCGCGATTTAATTCGCATCTTCCAATCTCCTCGCTTCAGCCGTAGCGGTAGGTCATGCCGAATCCGCCACTTGGGTATCGCCACGAGATGTTGTGGAACGGGCAGATGATCCGGCAGGTGCCGCACTCGATGCAGTTGCTCCAGTATATCGTCGTGTGACCGTTCTCTTCGACTTTGTAGTTTTCAACCGGGCATGTCACCGTGCAGGGTTTCTCGATGCATTTGAGGCAGACCCCTTGATCGATGATCTTCAGGTGCGGACTTCCTTCGTCCACCTTTATCACCAGGGTCGCGACTTTGTCATCGCGGCCGAGCAACTTGGGCGGCCCTAGAAAGTTCGCCAACCCGGTAAGCTTCGCAACGCCGGACGGGCTTTTGACTTCCGCTGCCATTGCAACCGTTTCTCCTTCCCCGGTCTTTGCCCTTAGAACATAGCCGCCTTGGCGACATCGAGAAGGTCGAGCCCGAGGCTCATCAGTCCGAGCTCGGCGAGCACGTGGTCCGCGACGGCCAGTTCAAGTGTGCGCTTGGGCACCTGCATCCCGTCATCGGTGGGCGCCACGGAAAACAACTTGCGCGCGAGCCTGGTGAATTCGTAGGGGTATTTGCTGAAGAACTGGGGATGGGTCTCGGCCATCCGCGTCAGCCCCTGATAGCGATCGTAATCCTGCCATGCGAAGCTCTCGCGAAGCCGGCTCGCGTAGGGCTCGAGCGCCTTGGCCGAAAAGTTGCCCGCCTTGTGCGCCTGCAGAATCGTCTCGGCCGCCATCACGCCCGAGGCCATCGCCATGTTGGTGCCCTCGTGGAATAGCGGGTTCGCATTGACCAGCCCGGCGGCGCCGCCGATTACGACAATCCCGTCGCCCACGAAACGCGGCAGATCGTGCGGCGTCATCTCAGGAATCAGATGCGCCGAGTACTCCTCAGGCGTGGTGCCACGCAGGAGACGGCGCACCACCGGATGCATTTTGAATTCGTTCAGCAGCTCGTCGGGCTGGACCCCCAGCGCTTTGAGTGCGCCAAGCGGGATCCCGTAGCCCACGGAAATCGTATCGCGGTTGGTGTAGAGGAAGCCGGCCCCCATTGCGCCCCGCACGGCGCCGCCGCCGAGATACTCGTACGCCGCGCCTTCATCTCCTTCCAGCGAAAAGCGATCCTCAATGACCTCGCGCGGCAGCGAGACCACCTCCTTGACGCCGAGGATCACCGACAGCGGAAGCTCGCCGCGAAGCCCCGCCGACTGCGCGATCAGCGAATTCGCGCCGTCCGCGGCGATCACCACGTTGGCGAGCACCTCGCCACCCTCGCGCCGCGCGCGAACTCCCACCACCCGGCCGTCGCTCACGATTGCCTCGTCGACCACCGTCTGAGTGATCAGCACCGCGCCTGCCTCTTCCGCCTTTCTGGCCAGGTAGCGGTCGAATACCGCGCGCAGGGCCGTGAACGAATGGTTGTAATAAGGAGGCTCGAAATCGAGGAACTTGAACGAGAGCGCAAGCTCATTGCTCTCCGAAAGCATCGAGAAACGCTTTTCGATGACGTGGCGCTCGACGCAGCCTGCTCCCGGAAAGTCCGGGAAGAACTTGCTGAGCACGGTGGTGTACAGCACGCCGCCGAACATCGCCTTTGAGCCCGGGTAGTCGCCGCGCTCGAACATAATCACTTCGAGCCCGCCTTTGGCGAGCAGGTATGCGGCAATCGAAGCGCCAGGCCCGGCTCCAACGATCGCTACGTCACAGCGTTCGGCCATGCGGCCCCCGGCAGTTTGCTAAACGCAACCGGAAATTGCAGAGCACCAAGCGTGTCACGACGATCTAACGCTTAGCGCGGATGAGCCGATGCGCGCAAACAGCGCCGCTGATCGCGGGCTCGGCGCCGGTTCAGCTCTGAATGCCGGGACTCACTCCAGCGCCACGGGGAAATTTGTCCTGAGCTGGTGTCTTCGTGCCTTTGTGGCAAATGTTTTTGAGATTATTGGCGGGGTGATGCCGGTCGAGTAGATCATTGTGCATCACATGCGCCGTTTTTTCATTGTTCTCTTGATGTTCGCTGCGCTCGCTGTCGCGCTGCCCGCTGGCGCGCAACCCATGTGGTTGAGTCTGCCGCCGACACCGGTGCTGCCCGAGCCTGAGGCTAGCGGCATCGCGCCGGTCAACGGCATCCGCTTGTGGTACGCGGAGTTTGGTCACGGTGCGCCGGTCATCATGGTCCATGGCGGCCTGGCGAATTCAGAGTACTGGGGATTGCAGGTGGCCGTCCTCGCCGCGCATTACCGTGTAATCGTTCTGGATAGTCGCGGCCACGGACGCAGCGCAGGAACCGATACGCCAATCGGTTATGATCTGATGTCGTCAGATGTTCTGGCGTTGATGGATTACCTGGATATCCGCAAGGCCGCATTGATCGGATGGAGTGATGGAGCGATTATTGGTCTCGATATCGCGATCCATCATCCGGACCGGCTGACACGACTGTTCGCGTTTGCCGCGAATTCCGATCCATCGGGTGTGAAGGATGTGAGCAAGAGCCCAGTCTTCACTGCCTATATCCAACGCGCAGCGAAGGAGTACACGCGACTCTCGCCGACCCCCACGCGGTTCAAAGCCTTCCTCGCAGACGTTGAGCACATGTGGGCCGCCGAGCCGTACTTTACCGACGATCAATTGCGCAGCATCAAAGTGCCGACGTGGATCGTCGATGGGGATCACGATGAGGCGATCAAGCGCGAGAACACCGATCGCATGGCCGCACTGATTCCCGGCTCCGGCGAGCTAATCCTCCCGGGAGTGAGTCATTTCGCGTTTCTTCAGGATCCAGTCATGTTCAATGAGTCGCTGCTGCACTTCCTCTCGGCCGAAGACTGTGCCTACTTAAAACCTAAACCCTGACGTATTGATGATGCATCGCGAGGCTTCAAAAATGGGAAGGATAAAGGCGTGACCATAGAGGCGGTGATTTGGGATTTCGGCGGCGTTTTCACGAGTTCCCCCTTCGAGGCCTTCAACCGCTTTGAGGCCCAACGCGGCCTGCCCACGAACCTCATCCGAACTGTCAACACCACTAATCCCGATTCCAACGCTTGGGCGCTGTTCGAGCGTGGGGAAATCGATGGGGCAGGCTTTGACCGGAAATTCCTGGAGGAAACGACCGCGCTCGGTCACCCAGTGCGCGGAGCCGAAATTTTGCCCCTGCTTTCCGGCGAGGTACGGCCGCGGATTGTCGAGGCGCTGACCATCTGCAAGCAGCGTTTCAAGGTCGGTTGCATCACCAACAACATGGCCCATGGTCACGCATCGGCCATGGCCAAAAACCCCGAGAGCGCCTCGCGTGCCGGCGATATCATGCAGCACTTCGACGCAATCATCGAAAGCTCCAAGGTCGGCGTGCGAAAACCCGACCCTCGGATCTACCTGATGATGTGCGAGCGGCTTCGAGTAGAGACCCAGTCCTGCGTCTATCTGGACGACCTGGGCATCAACTGCAAGGCAGCGGCGCAGCTTGGAATGGTGGCGATCAAGGTGGTGAGCGAGCCCCAGGCTTTGGCCGACCTCGAAGGCGCGACAGGACTGACCTTCCCCAAAAGTTAGAATCGCCCATGAACAGCTGGACCGAGAGGCCCAATCAACTTAGGAGCGTACTATGGCCAGAATCGACTACGAAGCAGATCTGACGGAGGGAGAGCGATCCGTTCGGGATATGGTTCGCAGGTTTGCCGAGGAGGTAATGCGACCCGCGGGCGCGGAGCTCGACGCGATGGCGGACCCCCAGGACGTCATCGCCAGGGATTCCATCCTCTGGGACGTGTTCAAGAAACATCGCGCCCTCGGCCTTGACGGGCGTCCGCATTCACGGCGCGTGGAGGATGAAAAGTTATGAACGCTGAAGAGTTCCATCGGACGCGGAAATTCGCAGACACACCGTTTGGTCGTATTGCTTATGTCGAGCGCGGCTACTATGCCGGCGGGTATTCTTCGTACTGCGGGAGGTTGTCAGTGATCGTATGCCAAGGCGCCTTCGAGCCTACAAAGATGTGATACGTGGGCCGAATGCCCGGGTCGCCGTCGATCGAGCCCGCCGGTACGACGATCAAGTCGCGCATAGGAACGGCACGCGGCATCGGGCTGCCGCAGGTCCGGCAGAAGGCGTTTCCAAAACGCTGCGCTCCCGGCAGCCGATAGTTGATCAAGAGGTCCTCGCCCCGCAGCCATCGGAAGTCCGCAGGCCTGACGAAGACGTTAGACGCGTATGCCGCGCCGCGCGCCTTGCGGCATCGCGAGCAATGGCAGTTGCGGAATTCGATCTGATCGCCGGCTTCGAAGGCCACGCCGCCGCAGAGACAGCTCCCCCTGATCATAGGCGGTTCCTCCTGGCAGGCCGACTGCCTCGCGCCGGAAAGTGAAAATCAGATCTGAAAGTCGTCCTTCGGCGGACGTTTGGGTTTGGGCTTTGCTTCTCGCTTAGCGTCACGCTCGAGCGCCTCGAGTTCTTCGCGCACCTGATCGAGCCGATGGCGAAATTCGTTCGCTTCGACCTTGACCCCGGTCTTGCAGTTCACGCATACGAAGTGACTCTCGGCGCTTTCCTCGAACCCGCGCACCAGCATCGAGTTCCGGTGACCGCACTTCGGGCATTCTATGTCGACGGTTTCGTCTTCAAACATCGTGGACTGTCTCCGCGGAGCGGCCCGGACCGCTCGTCATTGAACTTCTGTCGCCGGTGCCTGCGCCAATGATCTGAAAAGCTTGTCCCTCGGGTTGTCGCCGTTCCCGGATCGAATAATAACAGTTTCGCACCGGTCTTGGACCGGTGCACGGATCTGCTGAATACTAATTCACTGTTCGTGAATCTCCGACACGCCGCCGCGCTCGCGCGTGGGCACTCGAGGTGGCGATCGCTTTCGCGCCTGCGTGCTCGATGATGCGCGCGCTACCGGCATCCCAGGCGTTCGGCAGGATCAAAAGGCCGTTCTGGTGAAGCGCGTGAAATTCACGCGCGGCATTCGAATTGCTCATTCGGATACCTCCAAACGGAAAGCACAATGGCGCGCTTCGTGCCCGAGCAGCCAGCGCTTGCGCGACAGCCCGCCGCCATAGCCGGTCAATGAGCCGTCGCTGCCGATGACGCGATGGCACGGCACGACGACGCCGATAGGATTGCTCCCGTTGGCAAGCCCCACGGCCCGCACGGCTTTGGGTTCGCCGATGCGTTGGGCGAGCGCACCATAACTGAGCGTCGTCCCGCCCGCGATGGTGCGGAGCGCATTCCACACCTTCGTTTGGAACGGCGTGCCGGCGAAGGCGACGGGGATCGTGTCGAGTGCGGAGATGTCGCCGTCGAAATAGCGCTTGAGCGCGGCGACATGGCCGAAATGATCGCGGCGCGCGACGAGTTCCCGATCGCCGTACCGACGATGAAACAGCTTGCGCCAGTCGTCCGCCTGCTCTTCCCAGCAATGCATACGCAGCGCACCGTCGCCGTCCGCAATCAGAATCGCGATGCCCAGTGGCGTTTTCATCTTGTCGATGAAGAATTTGCGGCATTCAGGCATTGGCGCTCCTTGCATCGGCTTCCGCCATCCACAGATGTTGCGCTGCATAGGCGCGCCACGGTCGCCAGGCTTCCGCGCGCTGTAGCAGAACTTTCGGCGAAAGCGGGATGCCATTGGCGACGGCCGGGCTGCGCAACAGCCCGACATCGCTGGCAGGAAATGCATCGCTGTCTCCAAGCGCCCGCACCGCCCAATATTGCGCACTCCAATCCCCGAAGCCCGGAAGCGCCATGAGCCGCGCGAGGACATCATCACGGGGACGCGCCGGCTCGAGCAGCTTCTTGTCGGCTGCGGCGGCGCGTCCGAGCGCTTGTAATGCTTGAATGCGCGTGCGGGTCATACCGAACCCGGAAAGATCGGCCGCGACGAGCTGGATGGGCGTTGGAAAAATGTGCGTCAGCTGCTCATGTCCCGTAACGTCGGGCGTCGCGCGCGAGCCCGCCAGCGCCACCAGCCTGGCGGCAAGACGGCGCGCCGCGATGACGGTTATCTGCTGACCGAGGATGACCCGCACCGCCATCTCGAAACCATCCCAGGCGCCGGGGGCACGCAGTCCTGGTCGGCGCACGACCAGCGGCGCGAGGCTCTCGTCGCTCTTCAGATGCGCGCCGATCGCTTCCACGTCCGCGTCAAGATCGAAGAGCCGGCGCAACCGCGCGACGATCGAAAGCAGCGCGCGCACGTGTGAGAGCCGGATCGTCGCAGTGAGGCAATTGGCGCCCGGTCCAACTTCGACGCTGCCGAACGCCTCGTCGACCGCGATGGTGCGGCAATAGCGGTTGTTCTCAATCAGCTCCACTCCCGTAATCGCGCGCGCGGCGAGAAACGAAAGCATCGCGTCCCAATCGTAGGGCGGACGATAGCCGAGGCGTAGCGTCACGGCAGAGGGGGCGACGCGCTTCTTGCTGCGCAGGTCGCGCGGAGTGCGCCGATACAGCTTCCTGAATGTATCGTTGAAACGACGCACGCTGCCGAAGCCTGAGGCCTCCGCAATCTCCACCATCGACAGTGACGTTTCCTGAAGCAGTTGCTTGGCAAACAACACCCGGCGGGTTTGCGCCACGCGGATCGGCGGCGCGCCCAGATGCTGGTCGAACAATCGCCGGAGTTGCCGCTCGCCCATACCGAGACGCTCGGCAAAGGCTTCGATACCTGCCTCGCCGCCATCGAGCGCACCCTCGGCAATCAGCGCGAGCGCCCGCGAGACGGTGTTGAATGTTCCCCGCCACGCGGCGGCATCGGGGGAAATCTCCGGGCGGCAACGGAGGCACGGACGAAAGCCTGCCTCCTGTGCTGAGGCCGCGCTCGGAAAGAAGCGACAATTCTCGGGCTTCGGAGTGCGTGCAGGGCAGATCGGCCTACAATAGACGCCAGTGCTGGTGACGCCGACAAAGAGACGCCCGTCGAAACGAACATCGCGCGTCGATAGCGCCCGGTAGCACACCGCGTGATCCGGAAGGGTCATAGGTAGAATATGCATCAAGTGCGCACGAATGTCTGGCCATTTTCGGACATGACTGCGACCCGGACTGTCCTCCGCAAAAATTGCCGGCGTGACTTGAAACGGGCTAAATTGCGACCGATTCGAAGGGGGGAATTTTGCGCCATTTCTGCACTCAGCCGCGGCGGGCCTCGTTCTTCGCACTTGCAGCAGGCGTGGTCGGACGCGACGAGTACTTGAGCCGCCACTTCTTCTGGAACGGATATACGAATCTTCCTCGGCATCTTAGGTCAGACGGTGTGTCGGAGGTTCATGGTCTTTTGTACAACTGCTCTGGAATGTGCTCAGAGTACGGACCGTGTGCATCCCAGAATTCCAGCCTCCAACTGTGATTAGCATCTCTAAGTTCATCTTCGGATACCTGCGCCATTCCCGAAAAGTCAAAAAATATCAACCCACTAGCGTGATCGTGTTCATCCAAGCGGAATGTAAGGCCGCCGACAGGTTGTCCTAGACCTAGTACATTTATTGGCACCGGTTTCAGTTTAGGTCTGATCTGCGAACGCAGTGCCCAACCGTACAAAGTTACCGGAGAGCCTGCGGTTCGAACCGACATATGAACAACCATTGTGATGTTCTGTGAATTAGGCGTTGGATGTCGGAATGTTATCTGTTCAAACCAGACCGATACCGTTTCGCCCAGTTGCTTGCTTAGTGTGTCAATTTGTTCAGCGCGCTGACGATCCAAAGCCAATGGTGCGCGAACCATTTGAACAAGAATGTATACAGCCAAGAAAATCAAATAAGGCCACAATGTATCAAGTACATTTGTGTGGAGGTCGGGCGTTTGGATGGTGCCAGATTTGACCTCCAAGATGACAGTCATGGTCGCAATGCTCAGCAGCATGACTTGGTCCCAACCGAATCTGAAAGTCTGGCGGCCAACTTGGATAAGCAATCGCCAGGAGTAATTTGCGACCGACACTTGCGAGTCACTGTTCGCGCGATCTGGCGCCTGACCGGCGCCGCGACGAATTAGCCACATGTCGCTGGATTCTACGCTCGAAGTGAGCGCTCGGAAACTCCAACAAATCCGACTGCTCGCCCACGGATATCTCGAACGCCGGCGAATCGTCCCTGGCAACTCGGAATCAGGGAAAGACCAATTTCGGGCGCCCGCCTAGTTCTCTTACCTTCCGGATTGCCTCTGTCTATGAACTAGGAAGCCGCCAGGTACTTTTCGAGAAAGGCGAACACTTTTCCCCACCCATCCTGCGCCTGCTCGGGCCGGTAATTCGGACGATACCAGGCAAAAAACGCGTGGCCCGCTCCGTCGTAGCGGTGAAACTCGTAGTTCTTGCCGAAGCGCTTGAGCGCAGCTTCGGTGCGGTTTACGTCGTCGGGGGAAGGGTTAGTATCTTCATTACCGAACAATCCCAAAAGCGGGCAGTGTATTCTTTCCGTCAACTCGATGGGCGCAACCGGCTGCGTGCTCGGTAACTTCGACGGGTCGCCAACAACTACGCTGCCACCCCAGCAATCGACAACGGCATCGAGATTGGCGATTCGGCATGCCGCTAGGTACGCTTGTCGTCCGCCGGAGCAGAAACCGATCACGCCAACCTTGCCATTGCTATGTGGTTGGGCACGCAGAAACGCTGCGGCTCCAGTCACATCTCCCATCACCTGGTCATCCGGCATCCCACCGGCTGCGCGTGCACGAGCAACCACTTGTTCTGAAGCGCCGTCACCCAGCCGGAAATAGAGACTCGGTGCAATTGCGGCATAGCCGTGATGTGCGAATTTACGAGTTACCTCTGTGGTCCACTCGTCCCAGCCGGGAAAGTGATGGATCACGACGACGCCGGGATACCGGCCTGTCGCCAGAGGATGCGCATAATATGCCTCCCCACTATCGCCGTCGAAGCCTTGGAACTTCACCGTTTCTGCCTGAATGCCTCGAAACGCCATGGGAGCCTCCGTTGTCTTTGCTCTGTAGCAGCCCGACCCTGACTATACCAAACCTGTAGTTTTGCGCCTCACCTGCGCTCGATTTGCTTCCCGCTGCGTCGCTGGTATGCGATCGGTTGCGTCCGACGCTGCTTATCAGGCCGCGACGCCACTCGCTGCTCTCACCGCGACATCATCCGACGCTTTTCTTATGAATCAACAATTGATATTTCAAGACAGATTGCCGAGCACGAATTGATGCACCAACAGATGATGAATCAGATGTGGCCGTAAAAGATGCGAGACGATTGGACGGCCTTCTGACTAAACGGTCGAGCAATGCGGAAATCAAACTGTGTCGTTGGACTCTGCAAAACCCGCGCAGCGCTGGCTCTTGTTTGCATTCTATTCGTTGTTTCGTGCGCCGGTTGCAGAAAATTGGACGACAGGTTGCAGCGTCAGGTAGGCCGGCCCCGCGACAAGCTGATAGAAGAGTTCGGGCCACCGGAAAGAGAGATGCGGTCGAGCGATGGCAGAACAGTCGTTTGGTTCCATCCCTGGGTGAGTCGTAACTCCACCGACTCTGCTGGAACGTGTCGAGAGGTTTTTCACTTGAGCAGCAAAGGCATCGTCATTTCGGCTTCCGCTCACGATTGCGTGGGCGTCTGTCTAGGACCGTACTGTTGGTAAGTGACGGCTGGAGCCATCTAACAGTATCTATCTGTACATACTAAGTCTCGATCGCTTCCCCGACGGCTCTGCCTCCACCTCACACCGCGACACCTGAGCGCAGCAGCTCCTCGGCGATGATGATGCGCCGCACCTCGCTCGTGCCCGCACCAATCTCCATCAACTTGCAAGCACGATAGAGGCGGTTCACCTCCATCTCCCACATGAAGCCGCTGCCGCCGTGAATCTGCAAGGCGTCGGCTGCCACGCGCGAGGTCGCTTCCGCGCAGTAGAGAATGGACGCTGCCGTGAGCTGATGGACACCGCCACGTCCGCCGCCGCCGATCTCCAGCACGTTCACCGCGGCGAGCGCCTTGTAAGCAAGCAGCCTCATCGACTCGATCGCGGTGTACATGTCCGCGAGCTTTGCCTGGATGATTTGGAACTCGCCGATCGGACGGCCGAACTGCCGGCGTTGCCGCGCATAATCGAGGCCAAGCTGCAAGCAGCGTTCAGCGATCCCGATCGACAAGGTCGCGCCCACCGCGCGCTCGAGGTCGAGGCCGCTCATGACGACCGCGACGCCGGCGTTTTCCTCACCTACACGGTTGGCGACGGGAACCCGGCAGTCGTCGAAGACGAGTTCCGCCGTCGGGCTGCCGCGGAAGCCCATCTTGATGAGCTTCTGCGCCACCGAAAAGCCAGGCGCGCTCTTCTCGACGAGGAACGCGCTGATGCCCTTGGGGCCAAGCTGCGGCGAAGTCTTCGCGTACACGAGCAGCACATCGGCGATCGAGCCGTTTGTGATGAATAGCTTGCGGCCGTTCAGGACGTAATGATCGCCGTCGCGTCGCGCCGTCGTGCGCATGCCGCCGAGTGCGTCGGAGCCGGCGCCGGGCTCGGTGAGGGCGAGCGCGCCGACCAGGGTCCCGTCGGCGAGACCCGGCAAGTAGCGTTTCTTCTGTTCCGGACTCGCGTTGCGCTGGACGTTGTTCACGCAGAGATTCTCGTGGGCAAGCCACGAGAGGGCGACGGCCTGGTTCCAGCGCGCAAAGCCCTGGCCCACCAGCGCCGACGAAAAAAGGTCGAGTCCGGGTCCGCCTTCCGACTCCGGGATCGTGAGGCCGAGGTAGCCAGCCGCGCCGAGGCGACGGAAGAGTCCTTCTGGCCACCACTCGTCGTCGTCCATCTTCTTCGCGAGTGGCGCCAGCTCTTTGCGCGCGAACTCGTCGGCCAGCGCCAGCGTGTGGCATTGATCTTCGGTCAATTCGTAGGGGTTTGGAGCGGGCGCGATGCGGGCCATAGGGCCTCCTGGGTTCGAATGTGAATATCATTTGCCAGAGACTCGGTCCGAGACAAGGACCCGCAGCGTTCTTCGGCACCGCATCGCGTTTCATCAACTCCAACTCTTCCGCGACCATCGGTTCTCTGTTAAGTCAGCATCCACTCAGTCAGGAGATTCGCGAGGAGCTGAGCCAATGCCGATCTTGCCAACTCGCATCGACCCGCGCTCGGAGACGTTTATTGCCAATCGGCGGGCCATGATCGAGAAGCTCGACCGCCTCGCGGCGTTGCAGCGCCAGGCGCTACTCGGCGGCGGAGAGCGCTACGTCGAGCGGCATCACCGGCGCGGAAAGCTTTTGCCGCGCGAGCGCATCGAGCTGCTAGTTGACCGTGACTCGCCGTTCCTCGAGCTGTCACCCTACGCGGCGGCCGAGACCGAGTACGAGGTCGGCGCATCGCTCGTGACCGGGATCGGTGTCATCTCCGAAACGGAATGCCTGATTCTTGCCAACGACCCGACCGTGCGCGGCGGCGCTATAAACCCGTACTCGCTCGCCAAAATGTTGCGCGCGTACCAAATCTCGATCGAGAACCGGCTCCCGCTCGTCTACCTGGTCGAGTCAGGCGGCGCGGACCTCCCGCGCCAGGCGGAGATTTTCGTGCCCGGCGGCGCGATGTTCCGCAACTTGACGCGTTCTTCGGGGCGGCGCGTGCCGACGATCGCGCTCGTGTTTGGCAACTCGACGGCCGGCGGCGCCTACCTGCCCGGCCTCTCCGACTACGTGGTCATGGTGCGCAATCGCGCCAAGGTCTTCCTCGGCGGCCCGCCGCTCGTGAAGATGGCGACGGGCGAGGACGCGAATGACGAGGAGCTCGGCGGCGCCGAAATGCACGCGAGCTTGTCGGGCCTCGCTGACTACATGGCGCTCGACGAGCCTGACGCAATCCGGCTTGGCCGGCGCATCGTCGCCCGCCTCGCATGGCGCAAGCTCGGTCACGGCCCGAGTGCGGCGCCGCATGAGCCGCGCTACGACACCGGCGAGCTGCTCGGTATCCCCTCCGCCGATATGAAGGTGCCGTTCCCGATCCGCGAGGTGATCTCGCGCGTAGTGGACGACTCGGAGTTCGACGAGTTCAAGCCCCTCTACGGCACGAACCTGGTGACGGGATGGGCGCGCATCCACGGCTACGACCTCGGCATCCTCGCCAACGACCAGGGCGTGCTCTTCTCGGAGGAATCGCAGAAGGCGGCCCAGTTCATCCAGCTCGCCAACAAGATCGATCTGCCGCTCCTGTTCGTGCAGAACGTCACGGGCTACATGGTCGGCCGGGATTACGAGCAGCGCGGCATCATCAAGCACGGCTCGATGATGGTGAACGCGGTCTCGAACAGCAGCGTGCCCCACCTGACGCTCCAGGTGGGTGGCTCCTACGGCGCGGGCAACTACGGCATGTCCGGTCGTGCCTACGAACCGCGATTCCTCTTCCTCTGGCCCAATGCGAAGACCGCCGTGATGGGCCCGGAGCAGCTCGCCGGAACGCTTTCGATCGTCGCGCGCGAGGCGGCGGCCGCGGCAAAAAGACCCTTCGACGAGGAGGCCGACGCGATGCGCCGGCGCGCGGTCGAGGAGCAGATCGAGCGCGAGTCGCTCGCCCCCTTCACCAGCGGCCGGCTCTTCGACGACGGAATCATCGACCCGCGCGACAGCCGGATCGTGCTCGGGATAGCGCTCTCCGTCGTGCACTCGAACGAGATCCGGGGCGCGCGCGAGTTCGGCGTCTTCCGGATGTGAGAGCGGCATGCGGAAGTTGCTGATCGCCAATCGGGGAGAGATCGCGCGGCGCATCCAGCGCACCGCGCGAGAGATGGGCATCGCGACGGTGGCCGTGTTCTCGGAGCCCGATCGCGACGCGCCCTTCGTGCGTGAGGCGGATGAGGCGGTCGCGCTCGGCGGTGCGTCGCCTGCCGAGTCATACCTGCGCATCGACGCAATCGTGGAAGCGGCGCGCCGCACGGGCGCCGATGCGATCCACCCGGGCTACGGCTTCCTGTCGGAGAACGAGGCCTTCGCCGCGGCGTGTCGCGACGCAGGGCTTACGTTCGTGGGACCTCCGCCCGAGGTGGTCGCCGCGATGGGCTCGAAGCTCGGGGCGAAGCGGCTCATGCAGCGGGCAGGCGTGCCGCAACTCCCGAGCCGCGAGCTTAGCGACGGCGCGTCCACGGCAGAGCTTACGCTCATGGCCGCCGAGCTCGGCCTGCCTGTCGTCGTAAAGGCCTCGGCCGGCGGCGGCGGCAGAGGCATGCGCGTGGTGCATAGCGCGGCGGAGCTCAGAGAGGCTGTCGCCTCGGCCCGACGCGAGGCGCTCTCGGCGTTCGGCGACGATACCGTCTACCTCGAGCGCTACCTCGAAGCCACGCGCCACATCGAGGTGCAGATCTTCGGCGACGCGCACGGTCGTGTGATCCATCTTTACGAGCGCGAATGCTCGATCCAGCGGCGACACCAGAAGATCATCGAGGAATCGCCGAGCCCCGCGTTGACCCCTGCGTTGAGCCAGACGATCCGTGCGGCCGCCGTCGCCGCGGGCCAATCGATTGGCTACCGCAACGCCGGAACCGTCGAATTCCTGCTCACGCCCGCCGGAGAGTTCTTTTTCCTGGAAGTAAACACGCGCCTCCAAGTCGAGCATCCCGTGACCGAGTGCGTGACCGGGCTCGACCTTGTGCGCCTCCAGATCGAAGTGGCGCGCGGCGGCGCGCTTCCGGCGCAGGACGAAGTGCCACCGCTTCGTGGCCACGCTATCGAGGCGCGTCTCTATGCCGAAGACCCGCGGCGCGGCTTCGCACCATCGACGGGCGTGTTCCATCGGTTCGCCTTCGCACCGGCGTCGGGAATCCGCCTCGACTCGGGTGTCGAGGACGACTCGGAGGTGAGCGTCCATTACGACCCGATGCTGGCGAAGGTGATCGCGTGGGCGCCGACGCGCGCGGAGGCGGCGGCCAGGCTGGCCAACACACTCGCGCGCGCGCACCTTCACGGCCCGCATACGATTCGCGATCTCCTCGTGCGCATCCTGCGCCACCCCGAGTTCATTGCGGGCGCAGCCGACACGCATTTCCTCCAGCGACACCGGCCTGAGATCCTCGGCGCGCCGCTCTGCGACGCGGCGGGCGAGCGCCTCCACGCGCTGGCTGCGACGCTTGCGTTGCAAGCCGCGCGCCGCGCGCGCGGCGGCTCGCTGGCCTCGATCCCGTCCGGCTGGCGCAACGTCCCTTCACAAGACCAGGAGCAGGCTTTCGAGGGAAGCTGGGGGCGACTCGACGTGCGCTACCGCTTCGGGCGCGAGGGTCTGCGCGCTCTGGTGAACGGCAACGCGCTCGAATGCGTTCGCGTACACGCATCCGGCGAGGGCGAGGTCGATCTCGAAGTCAACGCTGTACGCCATCGCTATGCGGTGCATACGGTCGGCGAGCGGGTCTTCGTCGACAGCGCGCTGGGCGCGAGCGAGCTGCGCGAACTCCCACGCTTCGCCGAGCCCGAGCTCGAGCTGGCAGCCGGCTCGCTCGTCGCGCCTATGCCGGGCGTAGTTAAACAGATTTACGTCACCGTCGGTGCAATCGTCGCCAAGGGCGACCTGCTGCTCGTGCTCGAGGCGATGAAGACGGAGGCCCCGATCCGGGCGCCCCACGCGGGAACGGTGACCGAGATCCGCGCGACCGTCGGGATGCAGGTGGCAGCGGGCGCGATTCTTGCCGTAATCGAAGCAGAGACCGCAAGTGCCCAGTAATGATCGAGGAGGAGATCTGAAATGTCTGACCAGCCGGTCCGATACGAGCTCCGCGACCACATCAGCACGATCACGATCGATCGCCCGGAGGCACGCAATGCGCTGAACCGCGCGGTGCGCGAAGGCCTGTGGGCGGCGTTCCGCCGCTTCGTCGGTGACGACGACGCGCTGGTCGCGATTCTCACCGCAACCGGTGACAAGGTCTTCTGCGCCGGCGCCGACCTCAAGGAGATGTCGGTGACCGGGCTTCAAGTCCCGCCGCTGGATTTCGTCCCGCAGCTCGGCCGCAACCTCATGACGGACAAGCCCGTGATCGCCGCCGTGAACGGCTTGGCCTACGCCGGCGGCTTCGCCCTGGCGCAGATGTGCGACCTCTGCATCGCCGCTGAGACGGCGAAGTTCGCGATCACAGAGGCGAAGTGGAGCCGCGGCGCGCCGTGGGCCGCGCCGCTCCCGTGGATGATTCCGCCCCGAGTGGCGCTCGAGCTCTTGCTCACCGCCGAGCCGATCGATGCGCATCGCGCACGCGAGATCGGCCTGGTGAACCGCGTCGTACCGCTCGATCACCTGCAGGAGGAGGCGCGCGCACTGGCGATGCGCATCGCGCAGAACGCGCCGCTCTCTGTGCGGGCGGGCAAGCGCATGGTGTACGCCGCCGCCGAGCGCCTACGGAGCGAGTCTTTCGACGAGGCCGAGCGCATCTTTGAGCCGGTCTACAAGAGCGAGGACGCGCAGGAAGGACCGCGTGCCTTCCTCGAAAAGCGCGCGCCGGTCTGGAGAAAACGATGAGCGTGCGCCGACCGCTCCGGATCGGGAACATCTCCGGCTTTTACGGCGATCGCCTCTCGGCGGCGCGCGAGATGCTCGAGGGTGGCCCCATCGACGTACTCACCGGCGACTACCTCGCTGAGCTCACGATGCTGATCCTCTGGAAGGCCCGCCAGAAAGATCCGAGCGCCGGCTACGCGGTGACGTTTCTGCGCCAGATGGAGGAGGTACTTGGCGCCTGCGTCGATCGCGGCGTGCGGGTGGTCGTAAACGCCGGCGGCCTCAACCCGCGCGGTCTCGCCGAGAAAATCCGGGAGTTGGCGAAGCGCCTCGGCGTGAAGGCGAGCGTCGCCCATGTGGAGGGCGACGATCTCCTCCCGCGCCTTGGCGAGTTACGGCGTGCAGGACACACCCTGGCGCATCTTGACGACGGTCGCCCCTTCGAGGCGATGCCGGTGCGGCCGGTGAGCGCGAACGCCTACCTCGGCGCATGGGGCATTGTCGAATGCCTTAAGGCGGGAGCCGACGTGGTCGTGTGTCCGCGCGTGACGGACGCATCGCTCGTCGTGGGTCCGGCAGCTTGGCATTTCCAGTGGGCGCGCGACGACTGGGACCGGCTTGCGAGCGCCGTGGTCGCGGGGCACATCCTTGAGTGCGGCGCGCAGGCGACCGGCGGCAACTATGCCTTCTTTAGTGAGGTGCCCGATCTGGACCACCCCGGCTTCCCGATCGCAGAGATGGAAGAGGATGGTTCGTTCGTCGTCGCCAAGCACCCCGGTACAGGCGGTCTCGTGTCAATCGGTACCGTGACCGCCCAACTCCTCTACGAACTCGGCGAGCCGTCCTACGCGAATCCAGACGCGATAGCGCGCTTCGACAGCATCCGGCTCGACCAGGCCGGCGCCGACCGGGTCCGCGTGTCGGGTGTGCGCGGTGAGCCTGCGCCGAGAGCGCTCAAGGTATGCATCAACTACGCAGGCGGCTACCGCAACGCGATGACCCTCGTGCTCACCGGTCTCGACGTGGATGAGAAGGCCGCAGTGCTCAAGCGAGCGATCGTGCGCCGCCTCGGCGGTGCCGAGCGCTTTGGCGTACTCCACTTCCACTTGGCGCCCACGCAGCATCCGGATCCCGAGACCAATGAGCAGGCGAGCGCCACCTTCACGGTCACCGTGAAGGACGCCGACGCGAACAAGGTCGGACGCGCGTTCTCCTCTGCGATCACGGAGTTAGCGCTCGCCAGTTACCCCGGCTTCTACTCCATGGACCCGCCCGGCGACGCGAGCGCATACGGCGTCTACTGGCCGACGCTCGTGCCGGCCGACGCCGTGGATCACGTTGCCGTGCTGCCCGACGGGCGCAGCATCCCGATCAAGCCGCTCGAGGTGGTGACACGCTCGCCCGTCAAGGTTCTGTCGGCCGTTCTGTCCTCGCCACCGGCCGGCTTGACGCGACGCGCGCCGCTCGGGCGCGTGGCCGGGGCGCGCTCGGGCGACAAAGGCGGCAACGCTAACGTCGGCCTGTGGGTGCGCAGCGATCTCGCCTACGCGTGGCTCGCCGAGTTCCTGAGCAGCGAGCGCCTCAAGCAGCTCCTCCCCGAGACGGCGCCGCTCGAGGTGCGCCGCTACGAGCTCCCCAACTTGCGCGCGCTCAACTTCGTGATCGTCGGCCTGCTCGGCGAGGGCGTAGCCTCGTCGGTGCGCCCCGACCCCCAGGCCAAGAGCCTCGGCGAATGGCTGCGCGCGCGGGTGGTTGACGTGCCGGAGGTGCTGCTGGATCCCGCCGCATCGCGCTGAGACTAGGAGCTGTCCGCGGCAGCGGCGATTGAAGGTCATCGCACTGGTCAAGACCATAGCAAATAGAGCCCAAGATCAACGTAGTCCTATAGATTGCGACGCCAGATTTGCATTAATGGAGGGGGGTGGTTTTCGCGGTCCCCTCAACCGAAATTCAAAAAAGTGGGCAGTAAGTGGGCACTCAGGCCGATCCACAGATTGCGCTAATCGCCGTAAGTCCTTAATAAATGAGGCTTGGAGGGGTGGCCGAGCGGTTGAAGGCACCGGTCTTGAAATCCGCAGGAATAGTATCTCCCCGTATCGTTCCGTCCCGTCCTATAAGGGTTATCTGGTCTTATAGTCCCTTCCCGTATCGGCCCGTATCGGCCCGTATTCGGGCGTTCAATTTACAAATCCATTTACATCGGTCGCGGGTAGCTCTTAGTTTAGAGAGTAGGGGTGGGAAAACGCCGTCCGGCCGTCCGCATGGTGTCCAAGCCTCACGCGCCGTGTGGCTTAATGGGAGGACGGCTTCTAAAAACCAGTCGCCCGCTACCGTTCGACCCGTCCGCCTACCCCGAAACAGCTACCCGGAGCGCCCGAAACCCCACCGTGTGCCTAGCTAGGGGCGTGGTATAGCACCCCGGCGCTACCGGCGCGGGTCGGCGCTTGGGCGAAGCGGGAAACGTCTCTCACCGCCGCGCCGTCATCCGTTCGCGGTATTCCCGGAACCAGTCCCAAGCGCGGGCGCGGTCCGGGAGAAGTGTTTCGGGGAACGTTGCGCGCGAAACCGAAATGCGAACAATTTCACTGTTACAGGCCACTAGTGATTTGAAATTCAGAGGCCTTTCGTATTAGCCAAGGGGCCATATTTGAGCACCACTAGCATCGGGAGGGTTGACCCAGGGTCTAGGACGGTGAGCGAAATGTCATTGCCATCGCCCGTCCAATCTTTCTTATAGCCGTCGGCGATGAGATTGGTCTCCTTGTAGGGGGACCCATACTTCGCGGCCAGCGACGCTTCGAGTTTCTCTAGATTTACGCGCGGGTCGCGCAACTCTAGGCCGACGTACGCAAGTCGGCCAGCCGCGTCGAAGAAAAGCTGAGCCTCGAATGTAATACCGCCAGCGCTGTAGATCCCTCTTAGTTTCTCGACGAGATGGAGGCCAGGAATCGAGTTCGGGTTCTGATCCGCCTTGGTAAGGTGCAATGACCCCTTGGACGCGGTCTGCGCTTGAGCGACGGTCATCCCCCATTTTGTGTACTGCCAATCGGCCCAGCATTTCGTTCTCGTGCAGAGCAACATCATCAGCGCAATGCTGACCAAGGTTACTTTTCCGCTCATTTTCCGTTTTCTCCCCAGCTGTCGCGCGAAGACCGGCCTGAGTTTATCATCCTGACCGGGCCGCCGCTATCGAAGCGGCGCAAGCCGCGCTGACCCTTACTCTAAGCTTCCGACCGTTGATCGTCAGTTGTCCGATTCGTTGCGAGGGTGGTAGAGAGGGCTTCGTGACCATCGCGCTTCCCAGTCCAGCCTTGCGCTGATTCGGCCGATAACCCGTCTCACTGGTGAAGCGGTCGCCCGCGCCGCGAGTATCGTTGATTGGACGCAAAGCCATCGAAAAAAGAGAGGTGGCCGGGAAATTCAGACACTCAGGCCCGAATTAAGACAGCACCAAGCGCCCTGTCAAGCCATCGCACCGGTGCGTCGCCATTTGGCGGACGGCGACGGTCTGCTAAATCACGGGCAGTTTACGGGCCTCAGCACCGCCATCATCAATAGTTGCACATCGATGTACTATCCTTCCATTGTCCCAATTCTTTGCGCTGACAATGGTAACGTGGTCGGTTGTAATGTGGGTCATGATTTCATCTTCCGCCAGCGAGATAGCGTCATTGATGCGTTCGCTGGACCATCCCAGCGCCGATAAACGGGCGCGGTAGAACGAAGTGCGCCCAGCGGCCAGCGTCCGGGCGACTAGCTCCGGCTTTAAGGCTTGAATCTCTGCCACGACTTCATCGCCCAGGTTACAAATCTCAGTCGTCAGCAGGTCATGGTGGGGGCGGTAGGGATGCAGGGTTATCCCGTGACTCGCCAACAGGTACATTACGTCCACGGCGCGTTGGTCGCGTGAACGGTGGTCAGGTGCCTTGATGACATGGCCGCAGTTGTCCCAAGGGTCATCCATCTCAGCAAACTCCAATTCAACACCGTTCGCCGCTTTCATCTTCATAATGGTGCCTCCAAAATGTTAGCCATGTTAGTCGGCGGCGCGGGCGTCTCGCAGTGGGAAGGAGTAAGACCCCTGCTCAACCATCCCGCGCCGCCTTGGGTCTCCACAGCCCAACCTGTGGGAAGGCGGGGGCGGTAGTGATGCACCGCCGCTCCCCTTTGGCAGGACAACTTATGATTGACCATCATCGTAACCGGCCTGTTGCTTTAACAGCGCGACCGCAATCTTGGCCGTGGGCGTACCCTTGCCCGCCCGGATGGAAGTCTCGCGGCGCAAGATGTCAAACTCGACCAACATGGGGGCGACTATTTCGGCATCCAAGGGGATCGTGTCCAAGAGCTTGTTGATGGCTTCGCGCTGGCCGCGTGTGAGCCGTGGCGCGCTACCGGGACCATCGGCTGGTCCTTCCGTCCGCGCCGACACCTCAATCATTATCAGGCCACCGGCCACGGGGTCGGCGCGGCTGGCAGCGAGCGCGGCTTCATCCATCAGTTGTGCGGCGGATTCCCGGCGTAGCCGCGCCAACATTGAGTCGGTCGCCGTTACCGCCGCGTCCGCTACTGCCCGGAGAAAACAGGCTTGGCGGGTGAAGAAGGGCGCTACCTGTGCTGCGGCGTCGCAATAGGCGAATGTCGCCTTAACCAAGGACTCAATGTCACTGTCAAAAACATCGGAGATGGCCTTAAGTTGCGCGCCCACCGCCGTCTGCGTCAAATCCTTATCGTTCTTGATGGTGCGAATCTTGGCATCCTTCTGTTGCCGAAGGTCGTCAATCTTGGCACCAAAACTTTGCGCCGCAGCCAGGTCTTGTTTTATTCCGCTCTTGGGTCGGAACACCGGTGGCCCCGGCGGACTCCCATCAGCCTGTGACAGTCCGGTTATGATTTTAGGGTTAGTAGCCATTATTGCCTCCTAGAGAGATAGTCCAATTCAGTTTCAGTGATTCGTTCTAGCCTTACGCCACGCTCCACTCGGATGTCGGATGGATCTGCTGGGGGCGTGTCGTCCCCGCCGTAAAATGACCTTATGGTAATGGAGTGTCCGCCTGCGCCACGCACAGCGCCTAGCACCGCCTGCGCCAATGCCACGATAGTATCAATCTTGTGACTCTGTTTTTCTTTGCCGATTCTCCAACCGCGCGCCGTCTCTATAGCTACTGCCCGCGATGCTGCCAAGCGCATCTCAGCGTCCGCATATAGAGTTATTGAGTGGCCTTTAACCTGTTCATACAAACAGCTGCTCGCTTCAGTGAGATTGCCTACGGTCTGGGGAAACTCCACCATTGGGAGTCCGGCCCGCGTTAGACGCTGCGCGACCGAAACCAACTGCCACGGGTCAAACCTGACCTCTTGTAGGTCGTATTGCTCAGCCCAGTTCAACAGTGTCCGCTCGATGGTCGCTTCAAAGTCCAGCGGGTCATCCGGCGACGGCTGGAATGTGGTATGGGTAACGAGCCGCACATGCTTGGTCTTATCGTCATAGGTACAGGCCACTATCGCGGTGCTATCATGCTTTGTAGAAGCATCGACACCTACCCACACGGGCAGGCGCTTATCGCGCGGTGTAGGGCTGGCGGTCGGGTCAACACACTTGTCCCACTCCCCAACATCAATAAAGCTGGACTCGTTGGTCACCCACCTATTCTCAATCAGCCGCAAGTACGCATTGCCCCGAAGCGATAGCCGCATCTGTTCCTTCCACGCTTCCGTTTGCCAAGGTGCCCGCGCCTCATGAGTCCAGTACATCAGCATCCCCAGCTGTGCATATAAATCTGGAGCGATGATTGTCCCTGTGAGGCCGCGCTTGTATAACCCTTCCAACAGGTCGGACTCGCCAGTGAACCCGGCATACGTGACTGTAAGTCTTACACTGACCTTGCGAGTGGGAACCGAGACCATCTCATCCCACAGCCGGTGCCCACGCTCGCTCATGAAACCCCACAACTCATCAAACACGGTGATAGTTGGGTTCGCTCCAGCCGCGCCCGCGTATTCGGAGGCCAGTGCGGTGATGCTCGCGCCAGTGCTAGGGAACTCTATCTTGTTAGACGAGATTCGCGCCGCGCGGTACAGGAGCGGGCTGGCCCTCACGATTTTGACCGCTGCGGCGAACACACGGCTTTGCGCTTGCTCAAAATCATTGGCGATGCAGTACCCCTCAGCACCACGGCCACCAATCGCGCATACGCAGTAAAGCAGTGCCCAAGCGCCCTCTGTAGTCTTACCGGACTTCTTGGGAGCGCCCCTCATCACTTCCGCGTATGGGAGCGTACCATCCGGCTTGAGAGTGAACGCGGCTCGCAGAAACCGTTTCTGTTCTTCATAGAGCATAAACGGTGTGCCAGTCTCCGGGTCTATCAGCACCGTCTCGATGAACAGCACCGGGTCGTACTTTGCGGCCGCCAGTGGATTACTCTTTTTCTGTTTCGCCATTGTCCTTATCCGGGGTGACAGTCTTAGCGAAATGCGCCACTAGGTCTATCGGAGCGCCGTCCTTGCCGCCCAACACAGCCGCACGCGCTGCCGGGGTCATCAACAGCGCTTCCTCGTAGCGTAGCTGTGCCAGCTTCAATTGCCGAAAGTCCTTCAACAGCCGCCTTGGGTCGCCGTCCTTTTGTAGGATGCCTTCGCCCATAAGATTGTTGAACGCTTGGCTCGTCACGATGACAAGCTCCGCCCACGACCTGAGAGTGGGGCGGTCGGCGGTGGATAACCACTTCATAGCCCGGTACGCCTTGTTCACCAGCTTGTTCACTGTGTCTTGGCGTTGCGTGATGGCTTCCTTGGACTTGGAGAATATGCCATGCTTGACGACCGCATTCGTCACAACAGAGCGGGGACGCCGATTAAGTTGATTGCCCATCATGGATAGCCCCATTAGTGTGGAAGACCGCCTCAGTGCTCTTGAGGGCTAGGTCATCCTTGTGTCGTATCAAGATTTGGCGGTCGCGGTTCTTGCCAACGCGGATATGTTCGATGATTATGCCGGCCCGTAGCAACGGCCCTTCCAGCCGGTATAGTTGGGAACCAAGCATCTCTACGGACGTTGGCCACTTTCGGTCTTTGAGAATGTGGTCCGGCAGGAAGTTATCATGCAACTTCGTAAGCAGGGCTGTCGCAGTGCCTTCCCAAGACTTGTATCCATCAGATACCCACGTGGGGACTTTATCTGTGCCAATGTTCTTGTAATTGTTGGCCAATTGGATTATCAGAGGGCAAATCGGATAATCGTCCAGTAGCCGCGCGGCAGTGTCGGCACGGTCGTACTGATAGGTGTCAAACCAAGCCTCTTGTGTATCCTTCCCGAAATAACCCATGCAGGCGTACATCCAAGTGGCCGGTCCCATCATCCGTGTCCCTTCAGGCAGGGCAACTGAGCCCATCTCCCGTAGCCCATGCCGTATCGCCGCCCACACCGTCGCCAGCATGGCGGGTCGTGCAATCAAGAAGTCCTTTTTCAGACGCTCCCAGGGCAACCGGGTAACTGTGCCGCCCATCTCAGTGAACCTTAGGAAGGATGGCGCGATAATCCTGTCAGCAAGGTCAGGCAGCCTTGCCAGGTCCGGGATCGATGTTAGCGGCATGGGCCGCGACCCATGGAATGAACTTAAGCCGAAATTTGTATAAAGGGTGCGCGTTGCGATGCTGCCTCCGGTGCTCAACTGTGAGAGCGCATCCGACATTTCATTGGAAATGGAAGAACAGTTATCAAAGACGGGAAAGTGCTGATGGATTAAAATTGCTGGTAGGTCACGTGGGTCTTCAGGAAGGCGTGTGGATTCGATATAATCAGGGTCAATCAAATACTTAAGGAGCAGTGCCAGCAGGGTCTTGCCAGAGCCAGAAGCAGCGTGAAGGCCCAAGTATGGAAACTCATTGCCGGGGAACAAGGCTGCGCAAACGTAGGCGAACACCAGCAGGAAATTCTCCCAATCCAAGATTGAAAAGAACCGCTTGTGTATTTCAGGCAGTGGCATCTTGTCGCTGGCTGGCGGCGGAAGCTCTAGCATCCCGTTCGTTCGCAAAAATGGTGTTTGACAGTCCGCGTACTCGATTACTTCACTCCGGTCGCGGGTGGACCGGAGAATTTTCCAATCCGGGGTTGCCAAGTTGTAATAGATGGCACCGTCGCCACCCATCGCCACACGCAACGCCGGGTCGCGTAGCGGCGCGGTAGGATCGAAGGCGCGGGCGTCCAATGCCTTGATAATCTCAGCAACAGCGCCCGGATAGATTGTAACGTCGCCGCTCGCCTTCAAGTACAGTCGCGTAATAAAGCGGTCAAATTGGTCTAAGCGACAAGTCTCCTTATGACCGTCATCTTCCTTATAGGTCACATAACCGATGCCATCAGAGCTATGGAACAGTTCAATGTCCCGCTCCGCCAGCGCCTCCATCGTGATTGATACTTTGGACTTCTTTCTTGCGGACGGCGCATCAGGCTCCAACTCAACCCCAAACAGCGCCGCTAGCTCCTGCTCGATGCGGTTGAAGTCGGTCTTGGAATCTAGCTGGTGGGCCGTACCGTACAACTCCGGTATGCCACCGCCCGCCTTGCATACATCACAGGTCCACGAGCCTTTGTCCGGGTTGAGACGCGCAGATGGTTTGGTATCGTCGTGGCTTGGACATACAAAATGGTATTCCGCGCCGCGCTTCGTGAACTCTTCTTGACCGCTCGCCTTGTGGTAGGCGGCGAGCACGTCTTTGTTGATGGCCTTCTGAATAGGTGCGGCGAATGGACGGCGTTTTGGTTTCGCTACCTTGCGCCCCTTGGGCACGGTGTTTGATTCAGGTTCGGACGCGACTAGGAGCGCGAGCAGCGTCGCGTCAACCTGTTCATCTATTGCGCCCATCGGTAGTCCCCCTTCAGGCCACGGCTACCCGGCGCGATTACATAGCCATCCGAGCCGCGCACATCGACGCCAGCGCCCAGCCGTCCAGCAACGCCGTCCGTGATGTTGACGCCGGGAACGGCTGCGTAGTACAGGTGCCGCCCGCCGCTCTGTGTTATGGCCTGAACAGCGGACTCCCGGATGGTAGGATTATCGCGCTTGATTTGTGCCCAAGTCTCTTCGCCGGCATGCTCAACATCTATATCAATGACGATGACGGCAGATGCACCACAGGCAATACCGATGTTCGCGTTCGGCCAACGCTTCCACCACTTCTTGATTTGATCCGGGTCGGTGCTGGCATCCTTCCAACCGTGGGGCGCTGCTCCGGGTAAGCCCAGCGGATGCTTGGCAGGACTCTTACAATCCGCCTGCCGACACGAACACTTCCCGTTCGCCAATAGCGAATTGCAAGGGAACACCGCGAAGCCGCGCGCCACGAGCGCCAGGGCAACTACTAAGAGGGTCATCGCACGCCGCCCGCGCGCCCGGTGGACTGGTCGGCCAAGAATTGTTCGAGTGCCAGCCGTGGAATGCGAACCGAGCGCCCGATGCGGACGCTGGGCAAAATTCCCTTCTTTGTGTACTGGTACGCGACGTTCGCGTTTATGTGCAAAAGCCGCGCTGCCTCTTTTACTGTGTAGGCAAGCGCATTCGGTGTCTCGTTCGTCTTCATCGTTGCGTCCTCTTTTCTATTCGCCTTCGGAGCGATAATAGAATAGAATAACGCTGGACTGATAGGAAACGTAAGGAACGTAAGGAATGTAAGGACGTTATGCTGATACAATATGAAGGACAACGGTGCCCGGACGGGTACAAGCTCACGCCGAATCGCCGCCAAATCTGCGCCCGCGCCACAGCCACAGCGACCTATCGCCCGGAGCGCAACGCCTTCCTGCGGTTCACCAACCCGTATAAGACAACCATCACCGGTACGCAGGATGAACCGCGCGCCATGCTTCGTTCGCTCGACACCGAACGGATGCTATCGCTGGCGAATGAATTTGGGTTGCTCGGATTCGCGGCAGACGGGGAATCGGTCATCTTCTGGCGCGATGCGATGATGGAGATAGGGGAGGCAGTCGGCAACCTAGCTATCGTGAACTGGAAAGGACCGGCTGCGATATGGGATGAGCAGCACGATTGGGCCGAACGCCGCCCCGCTGCTGCTCAACACCTACGCGCCGCCCTTAACCGCCACCTCATTGGCGCGCCGGTCGGAGCCGATATAGCTGAGGGGCGCTTCCGAACCGTCATCCGCCCGGACTCGCTACTAACCTGCCTGTGGGCGCAATTGCTTGAATCAGCGTCGGGCGACGGTACAACCATCCGCCTATGCCCTGGTTGTAACGAGTGGAAGGAATTTGGAAAGCGCCGGACGACCTGCACGAACAAATGCCGAGTCCGCGTTAACGAGCGGTTCCAGCGCCGGGCAATTCAACTCTCCCGCGAGCGAAAGATGAAGCCAGCGAAGATTGCCGAGACGCTACGGCGGGAAGGCTGGCGGTCAGCGGGAGACCCGGTTGAACAGATTATGTGCTGGATAAAGGCTCCGGTCTAGGAAACCGGAAGGGTTGTTAAACGCTCACGGCGCGTGCGGCCTTAAGAGCTATGTAAATTGATTGTAAATTGAAGGAGAAAAACAATGGCATTCATTCAATGGAAAGTACGACCCAAAAAGGGTGTGCCGGGGAAGGCTCGCATCTATATTCACAAGGGCAAGAACAAGTATCAGACCGAACTGTTCCGGGGTTCATACCGGGAAGTGAAACAACGCGCCAATACTCTTGACCACGAAAACGCACGGGGCACACTGGTAGCACCATCCCGGCTTACGACTGGCGAGTATCTAGACCGATGGCTTGCTGAACATGACGCTTCCGCGCGCACACTGGAAGGCTACGGCTGGTTAATTGAAAAGCACCTTAAGCCTGCCTTCGGAGCTATCCCGCTCGCCAAGCTGGACCCACAGACAATCCAAACGTACTATCTAAATGCCAAACGGGTTGACGGCAAAGGGAAGCTGTCGCGGCGGACGGTGTTGCACATACACCGCGTCTTTCGTCAGGCGCTTCGCCGTGCGGTACGCTTAGGGATACTCGCCATCAACCAAACCGACCGGGTAGATTCGCCGCGCCCCCACCACCCGGAGATGAAGACGCTAGATGAAAAGGGGCTGATGACGCTGTTAAAGGGCTTTGAGGGCAATCGGCTCTATGCGCCGGTTGTAGTCGCCGCCACCACTGGATTGCGACGTGGCGAATTACTCGCGCTGCGGTGGAAAGACATTAAGGATGATGTTCTCACTATCTCCCGCTCGTTATCAGAAACCAAAGCTGGTGGACTTGTTTTCAAGAATCCCAAGACCGAAAGTTCAATCCGTCCGATTGACCTTCTGCCCTTGACTGTGGAAACATTGCGCCGCCACGCCGTCGAACAAAAGAAGGCGCGGCTGGCCGCTGGCCCCTTGTGGAAAAATGATGAGGGGCTTGTTTTCCCGACACTGGACGGATCGCGCTGGCGTCCTAGCAGTTTCACATCGGCTTGGGTTGACCGCGTCCGCGTCATCGGGTTCACCGGGACCCAACTCAAGAACCTACGCCACACGCATATTAGCCAGTTGTTGCGCGCCGGGGTGAATCCTAAGGTGGTCGCTGGGCGCGTAGGTCACAGTAGCGCCAAAATGACAATGGATGTGTACGCCAAATTCCTTCCCGCCGACCAGAAGCGGGCCGCGCTCGCGCTGGATGCCGTGCTACAGGCTGCTGGAGAACCAGTCTAGGTCCACGCTGGGTTAGCCGCCCCCACTAGCAAGCAAACGCCGCGCTATCCTATAACACCGTTTTGGTGAGTTGGGGGCGCTTGATTTCCCATCCCTATCCGCCCCAATCAGGCGGACGGCGCGGACGGTTGAGGACGGCAGGGTTTCAAATCACCGTCCGCCTTCAAGTCCCACTCTCCCAGCCGCTATCCCACTCGGCGGACGGGCGGACGGCTATATTCTATTAAGTTAGAAATAAGAGTAGTAAAAAGGGGTAGAATAGCTGGTGCGGCTAAAGCAGCAGGGGCCGTGGGGGAACGTCCCTGTATGAGCGGGGCGGCTAAGGGGCGGAAGGGGTACAGCGCGAGCAAAGCGGCTAATCACAAGGGGCGGAAGGGATATAGACAGGGTACAGGCGCGAAGCTACACGGGCAGAAGGGGTAGAGCGCCAGCGAGATATAAAGCACGAAAAGCGCCGGGGAGCGGCATATTTACAAATCAATTTACATTTGCCCATTTATGGGGTCCACCGGGGAACAGGAAACGTAATAGAATCAAGGGCTTGGAGGGGTGGCCGAGTGGTTGAAGGCTCCGGTCTTGAAAACCGGCAGGGATGAAAGTCCCTCGTGGGTTCGAATCCCACCCCCTCCGCACCCGAGTCCTCGATGTATTGAAATCTCTGAAGAAGTGCACGAAATCGGGGCGTGTGCGGTGCTTCGTGAGTTCAAAGGCCACCGGAGAAATGCTCACTTGGGAGATTCCGGGGCCGTTCGCGGAGGTTCTCTCCGTTTCGACTTTTGGCGGTGGACTTTGGCAACCATAGGAATAGCTCATCAGCGGCCACAAAGGCGCACTAGCACGGCGCCGCCTGTAGCTGGCTATCAGAAGGATCAAGCCGGGAACGGGAATCCAAGCACTCGGTGCTGAGATTCCCATTCGAGCGGCAGCTGCGTGCGATCCTTGAGCAAAGATTCCGCGGTGAGCTCCGGCGGCTGGCAGCCTTTGACGATCTGGTCGACGATTTCCGGAGCCAGGAAGGCGAGACGAATTATGCGGCTGACGTAACGTTTGCCGACCTTCTCTCGTTTACCGATTTCGACCATCGATGCGGCGCGCCCAGAGACCAGATCGTCAAACCAGCAATGCGCTCGTGCGATCATTTTGAGCAGCGCGGGGTCGGTTCTCGGAGAAGTCTTGGAGTCGCCATTGATGACGAACTTCATTTCGATTCCGCGCCGCCGCATTTGCATCGGGATCAGTCGAGTGAGTTTCAAGTCAACCGCGCCGCGACCCGTCAATTTCTCAGAGGGTCCAATGGGCAGATTGAGGGAGAGGCGGAAGCCATCGGGTCGTAGCTCCACCCGACTGATGAGAAGTTCCAGCGCTTCCGCCGCTTCGGCCTCGGATCGAAGGCGACTGCTCCATGCGCTCGCGCCGTCAAGAATCGATTTTATCTGACCTGTATCCGAGGCGGACTGCTCGATGTCGGCCAGGATCGCAGTGCGATCATCGAGAACCATCGCAGCCGCCGCGGCGACGCTACGCTCGATTTCGGCCGCCGGAAGCCGCCACCCAGTTCCTGCCTGATTCGCAGTGCCCTTTATCAGGCTGCGAGATACGTAGTAGCGATAGCGGCGCTTGCCCTTGACCGCGTGGCTCGGGGTGAGACCTTCCCCGGATTCATCGAAGAGCTTGCCGGCGAGCGGGCTGCTCATCGATTTGCTGGTCTTGCCGCGAGCGCGTGCGGCGTGAGCATGAAGGAGTTCATCAGTCTTGTCCCATACCGCTCGTTCCACGATTGGCTGGTGTTGGCCTGGATGGCGCGTGCCCTTGTGACGGACCTCGCCGATGTAAATCGGGTTGCCGAGCAGCGTGTAGAGGGCTCCCCGCGAGAATGAATGACCACCGGATTGGACCCCGTTCTTGGCGATGCGATGTTTCGATCGAACCTCATCTCGATCGAGTTCCTCCTTGAGAAGTCGAACGCTGCCGAGTTCGCAGTAGCGCCGGAAGATCTGTCTGACCGTCTCCGCCTCAGAAGGGTTGATCACCAACTGCCGGTCGCGAACCTCGTAGCCGAGAGGCACCAAGCCGCCCATCCACATGCCCTTGCGCTTTGACGCAGCGATCTTGTCACGGATCCGCTCCCCGGTTACCTCGCGTTCGAACTGCGCGAACGACAGCAACACGTTTAGCGTCAGGCGGCCCATCGAGGTGGTGGTGTTGAACTGTTGAGTGACCGCGACGAACGAAACGCCGTGCGCATCGAACACTTCGACCATCCTGGCAAAGTCCGAGAGCGATCTGGTCAGCCGGTCGACCTTGTAGACCACCACGACATCGACCAGCTTCTGCCGGATGTCCTCAAGCAGGCTCTGTAGGGCAGGGCGTTCCATGTTCCCGCCCGAAAGACCGCCATCGTCGTAGTGGGTTTTGATCAGTCGCCAGCCTTCGCCCGTCTGGCTTTTGATGAACGCTTCGCAAGACTCGCGCTGTGCATGCAGCGAGTTGAAGTCCTGCTCCAGCCCTTCCTCCGAAGATTTGCGTGTGTAAATTGCGCAGCGCAGGGTCTGCGGTTTAGTGGGCTCCATTTTGCTGCTCCTGGTGCGAATTCTTCAGACCGAAAAAGAGTGGCCCTGACCATCGCGTGCCAGTGATCTCACCGGCGATTTTTGAGAGCGATTGAAAGTGCTTCCCGCGAAACATGAATCCGTCTTTCAACGCGGTCACTTGATGCTTGGTGCCGTGCCACTCCCGGATCAGCACTGCGCCCGCTTTAACTGGTCGCTTCTACTCGACCGCGGTTGGCCGGCGCGTTTCCGCGTCGCCCGCGACGCTGCGCAGCAGGCGGCGAGTGGCGGGCTTCAGACCGCCGAGAGCTTGCTCCTGAAGACGATCGGCCAAAGCTTGGATCATCAGAGGACGGCGAAGCCGGTCGGGCGGATCCGAGCCGTATAGGGCCTTCCATCGCGCATTGAGTTCCTGCGGATCGAGAACTGAAAGAGCTTTCAGCGCCGCTGCCAGACCGTTTGTATCGCCTTTCGGAATCGAGTTTTTCATGTGGCCCTGCTCCTCTCCGGGTACCACACACATTGCTCGATTCGCTGCGAACAGCCAGTCCTGGCCGGTTCGCCCGTGATTCGCCTGGCAGCAGAATCGCCCCCGCGATTTGAGCCAGTTTCGCTCAAAAGCATCAATTCGATAGCAATTCTCGCAGCCACTCAAATTCCGGTTCAGATGGAATTTTTGGTAGCGACAGGACACGGATGTCGTCACGCCCAATGCTTTAATCCGGACTCTCTGGGCACTCGCTTGTGGACGGCGCCCCTTGAGGCGGCCGTCACGTGGTGGCATTGTTGGCTAGACTCGCCCGGCGAAGGAGTTGCCGCTGTGGAAAAGCCGACCGTTGAAATGTTGCGAGAGCGCGCCCGTGGTCAGGTGATAACAGCAAGCGACGCGGAGTACGAAGCGGCGCGCAAAGTGTACAACGGGATGATCGACCGGCGCCCGTCGGTCATCGTGAGGGCCGTCGACGTCGGCGACGTGATGGCGGGCATCGACTACGCCCGCGAGAATGGACTCGATCTATCCGTGCGAGGTGGTTCGCACAGCGTGCCTGGCTTCGGCACCTGCGACGTCGGCGTCGTGATCGACCTGGGCAGGATGAATAGTGTTCGCGTCGATCCCCGCCTGCGGACGGCGCGAGCCGAAGGCGGTTGCACGTGGGGCGACTTTAACCACGCCACGTACGCGTTCGGACTGGCGACAACCGGCGGGATCATCGCGAGCACCGGGATCGCCGGCCTCACACTGGGCGGCGGGATCGGCTACCTGTCGCGAGGCTTTGGTCTGTCGCTCGACAACCTGCTGTCCGCGGACGTCGTCACCGCTGATGGGCGATTCGTCGTCGCGAGCGCGAAGGAGAATGAGGACCTGTTCTGGGCGCTGCGGGGTGGCGGCGGCAACTTCGGCGTTGTGACATCGTTCGAATTCCAACTGCACCCAGTCAAGGATGTCGTCGCGGGCCTCTTCTTCTATCCGATCGACAGGGCGCGCGACGTGCTCAGCTTCTACCGCGACTACGTGGCGACAGCCCCGGAGCAGATGGGCTTCTTCCCGGCGTTTCAGATCGCGCCGCCGCTGCCGTTCATCCCGGAGAAGGAGCACGGCAAGACGTTCTGCGCGATCGTGGCCTGCTGGGCCGGCGCGCCCAAGGACGGCCAGAATCAGATGGCGGCGTTCCGAACGCCCGCGCCGACCGTGGCCGAGATGGTTGCACCGATGACCTACTACGCGATGAACAGCTTGTTCGACCCGCTATACCGGCCGGGCCTGCAGCACTATTGGAAGTCCTCTTTCGCGACCGAGCTAGCGGATGGCGCGATTGCGGCACACACGAAGTTCGGGCCGAAGGTGCCGGTCGTGACTTCGACTGTGCACATCTATCCGATCAACGGCGCCTGCAACCGTGTTCCCGCGGATGCGACGGCTTTCGCCTACCGCGACGCCAAGTTCGCGACCGTGATCGCCGGCATGTGGCCCAATCCCGCCGACAACCAGAAGAACATCAAGTGGGTGAAGGACTATTACAAGGCGCTCGAGCCTTACTCGCTGGCCGGCGGATACGTCAACTTCATGGCCGATGACGACCAGGGCCGTATCAGGGATAACTACAAAGACAACTACACCCGCCTGGTGTCGATCAAGAGAAAGTTCGACCCCGGCAACTTGTTCCACCTGAACCAGAACATCAAGCCATAGCAGCTCGTGTCTCAATCGCCCACTCAAGGAAATCTGGGCGAGAGATAAGAGTTAGACTCACCTGAGCGGCTTGATTCGTTATTGGGAGACCGCCGCCAATCCAAGTTCCATAGTTGTAAGGTTCTATCGGACTGCCGCGGCGCATTACGTTGCGCCGGACCATTCGACAACTTGAACCAGGATCGGGCGATTGAAACCTTTTAGGAAAACATCTCCCAGGTCTTTGAAGGGCAGGCCCTTTCCGAGGCACAACTCGGCAACCACGTTCGACACCAGAATTTGCTCGGGCTGCGCGTGGGCACAGAGCCGCGCGGCTAGTTGCACCGTCGCTCCGAAGAGATCGTGCTCACGCTCGACGGGTTCTCCTGCCGCAGCGCCGATCCGAACCTTGAGCGGAGACTCTGCGTGGTCCTCTTGATGCTTGGCCAAGGCGCGCTGAATCCGGGTTGCGCAGCGAACCGCGGCCGCCGCCGACACGAAGGACGCCATGATGCCGTCTCCGGTGTGCTTGACCTCGCGGCCGTCCTCCACGGTCAGAGCGTCCCGGACGATCGTGTTGTGGACGCCTAGGGAACCTCTGCATAAGTTGATCGATTGGTGTACAAAGGAACTGGTTGAGTGGCGGATGAGGAGGTGCGGTGATGGGTAATCAGCGGACGTTTGCTTCGGTGGCTTGGACGCAGAAAGGAAAGGTAACTCGGCGCGAGCGGTTTCTGGCCGAGATGGACGCGGTGATTCCGTGGGCGCGGCTGATTGCGCTGATCGAACCGCATTATCCCAAGGCCGGAC